>JAABUQ010000013.1_pt1 | contig 299884 bp, 100 predicted proteins | sample 5560001 | NCBI WGS metagenome assembly JAABUQ01 (sample SAMN10711888, study PRJNA513371) | rock metagenome | isolation source: Antarctica rocks | place: Antarctica: Victoria Land, Finger Mt nord | collected 2015-12-18
CGGTTCCAATATTAGGAATCGAATCGAATCGCCAAGAAATCGAAAATTACGTCATTATGCCAAGAATTACTATTTTTAGAATCAAATATTTATTACTATAATGTATTATTTGCATCTATAGGCCCTATAGACCTTATAGATGCGATTTATTACTACAATGCATTATTTGCATCTATAGACCCTATAGACCTTATAGATGCTATTTAATGTTTTTCTTTTTCTAAAATAGTAATGCATTACTATAGTGCATTACCTTATTATAATTTAGATAATTAAATATTATTAACTATATATTAACTATCTATTTACAATATATTAACTATCTATTTACAATATATTAACTATCTATTAACTATATATTTACAATATATTAACTATATATTAACTATATATTGACAATATATTAACTATATATTAACTATATATTGACAATATATTGACTATATGTTGACTATTATTGACTATAATATAATTAAACCAATAGTCTTGGCGATTCGTGTCGATTTTTCGAATCGATTTTCGATTCCAAGTCTACAACCCGACCCGAATTGTCGGTCCCACTTCAGGAATCGAATTGCCAAGACTTTCGAGTCGGGCTGATACGAATCGCCAAGATTCGAGTCGAATACCCGATCCAAACTCGGTGACCCGACCCGACGCGGTCAGTCTAGTACTAATAATATATATAATATATTAGTATTATCTAAAGAATATTGTTAATACTAAGTACTATTTGAACTTAATTTAATTAGATAGTATTAGTAGTATTGTAGTTGAGTAATCAGATAATATTAGACTATAGACTTGAGAATATCTGCTATTAGTACTAGCAATCTATCTGCAATATATATGCAATCTCTTCTACCTAGATCTTAGAATCTTAGCTACTTAATACATTACTAAATTATATAGTACAATCTATATATATATTGCAATAAGTCTTTGTTGTTATAGTTGTCTACTAATCGAAATTTTATTTCTAATTTCTTATATTGAAGTTCGAGATAGAACTTTAGTTACAATAACAAATATTAGAACAACAAACTATCAATATATCTTTAAAAATAGTCTTAGAATTACAAAAATTCAAAAACACTAGAAGAAAAATATAGAAAATAGATTAACTTTAACAAATTATCAAAAAATAAAAACTTCAAAATTTAGAAATACAAGATTAACAATTCAAAAATCAAGATATTGCTAAACTAAAAAAGCAAAAAAAAAGAGCTAAAATCGAAGAATTAAAAATTGCAATTAAAATTGTAACCTTAAAAATCAAAATATTTTATCGAAATTGCAACTAGTTTCCATAATTAAAACAATTAATTAATTATTAATAAAAATAATATTATTGAAGAAAATTTCGCAATAAAATAATTGATTTAATTAAATAAAAGCAAAAGTACTATTTAAGTTATTTTCTCGATTAAGATTAAAACAAATCTTTAATTAAAAAGATCTTGCAATTAATTAATCGATAGATAACTAAAAGTAATAGTACATTAAAAGAATTCGATTGCAAAAGTTCGAAAAAACAAAGAAGCAATAAATAAGAAAATAGTGTAATACTAAAAAAATATACAAAAAATTATTCTTATTGTTTTTGCGAAAATAAGCAAGTACAAAAAGAAAAGATTTGTAAATTTTAATTATCATTTTTCGAATTTGTTATTGCAAACAATTTTTTTAATCTATTTGTTATTATTTTTACTATTTGTTGTTAAACTATTTTTGTAGAAATTATAGTTTAGAACTTTAAAAAGTTGACAAAAAATTTTCTAATATATATATATATTATTGTTAAGTTAGATAACAAATTCTATAGAAATTAACGCGTTTTATTACTATATAATTTCGATACTTTCTTTAAGAATATTAAAAGTAGATTGATTGCGTCGGGTCGAATTACCGAGTTCGAGTCGAATATTTAATTCAGATCTTAGCAATTCATATTAATCCAATTCGAAAGTCTTGACAATTCGATTTCTAAAGTTGAAATCGACAATTCGAGTCGATTTCTATACTTGAAATCGAAACTCGACTCGAAAAATTAATTCGAATTATCAAAACTACTATTTTTAGTAAATTTTATTATTTTTATTAACAATTAATTGATAATTTAATAGAAATAGTTAATCTATTTAAATTAATTAATAAGTATATTAGACTGTTTTTATATTATATATTACTAATATGCATTATCTAGAAAATAATTAAAAAAATCTAAATTTAAACTAAATTTATACTATTTTTAGTATTCTTAGCATTCTTGACAATTCCATTCAATTTCTAATATTGAAATCGAAAATCGACTCAAGTCGAATTGAATTAATTTCAAAATAATAGAAATCGAATTAGATTTCGAGTCGATTTCTAATATTAAAATCGATAGATCGAGTTAATTTCTAAAGTTGGAATCGAAATTCAATCTAACAGTTAATCTAGTTAAAAGTATTGTATTTTAACAAACTTAATATTATTAACTTTCTAAAGCGATTTGCAAATCTCTATAAGAAATATAGAATTTCTATATTCTATAAGATTGTTAAATTGTCTCGATATTGTAATAAGTTTATATAGAATTTTATTAAATTTAGTTCTTTTTGACAAGTTAATAAGTAATATAAGTTAATAAAAAAACTAAAGAAGAAATATAAAGATAGAAATTTTAATTAGAAAATTAACTCTTGTTTCTTTCTAAAATTCTTAAAAAATATAACAAGAAAAAAGTCGAACAATATTTGCAAATAAAATTGTTAATTTAAATCTATTTTTTCGAAACTTCTTAAGATTGATTAAATAGATAAATATATTAAATCTTTGAAATTTTTAAGAGATTTCTCTTGCAATATTTGCACAAAAATAGTACGCAAATACAAAATTAATTTAAACAATAAAATTATTTTAAAGCTCGAATTGCTATACAAGATAGTAATAAAAATAATCAAGAATAATATTGCTATACAAAAAATAAATATTAACAAAAATTTAACAATACAATAAGTTGCAAATATTAATATAAGCAATTTAATAAATGTAGTTAATAAGAAATAGAAACTAATAAAAAAAATAGTTATTTTTAATTTTTTTTTTAAATATTATTTGCGATTGCGATTAGTAAATTAAAAACTAATAAAATACTAAATATTTTAACAAAAGTTTTTAAAGAATTTAAGATTAACAACGCGCAAAATATAATAAAGAGCGAAATTTATTAAATAATTTAACAAATTATAACTTAATTTTTGAAAGCGCTACAAATTGTTATTTTGCAAACTTAGACAACAATTTAAATACAATCTTAAAAAACTATTTAAAACAATTAAGAATCTATCTTTATTTCTATATATAGTTAATCTTAATTTAGATCTAACAAATATCTGTTTTGTTACAATGTGTATAGACAATAAATTTGTTCAAATTTAATAATTTTAATAGCAAATAAAAAAGTATATTTAAATAAAAACAATCGAATTTGCTATAGACTTAATAATTTTAAAAACAAAGAAATAAAGTTGTCTCTTAACAATGCAAAAATTAAATTCGAGATAGTAAAGTTTTGTTTTTAATAAAAAAAAAAAAGTCGAATTAAACAATAATAAAAATTAGAGAAATTAGATTAAAAAGAGACTTTTCTAGATATTAAGTATTATAGAAGTCTTTGCTAGAAGAATCGACAAAAATAGTTAAACAAAGAATTAGAAAGAACTTTTTTTTCAAAAATCAAAAATGTTAGATCTAACAACTATTCGAAAATAGCAAAGATTTTAAATAGATCTAAATATATAATAGATAATATTACTATAAAAAATAGTCTATTAATAATAGATTCGAACTTTAGAGTTATCAAATATTAATAATCTAAATTTTAGAAAAATTAAGATATTTTTGTCAATTATGCGCAACAAACAAAGTGTTCGAAATAAATATTACAAATTGTTTAAAAATAAGTTAACTCAAAAATATTAATATAAAGTATTTTTATCTCGAAAATAAAAATAAAAGTAATAAATCTTTTAGATTTTTGTTTTAATTTAAGTTGTTACTAGACAAAGAATAATAGTTAGATAGACAAAACAACTAGACAAGATAAAAAGACACGCAAGTAAACAAGACAAACATCTATAATAGTTGTAAAGATAATTTTCTAAGAACTAAGTTAACAATTAAGTTATACTTAATTGTTTAAGAGCAAATGCTATCGACAGATATTAAATATTCTCTTGCTATATAACAAAAGCATTAGATACAAACCTTGTAATATATACTCTTCTTGTAAGAAAAGATACTAATATTTTTGTTATAATGCAAATTCAAATATTATTTAACTTCTAAATTTAATTACTATTCTATTTAGGTCTTAATAGTTTAATTAATTGTAATAAGTTTGTTGTTTTTATCTATTTGCGCATTATATTGCTAAATAACCTTAGTTTAATTTTTCTTAACACTTAGTTTGTTGTAGAACTTCTTGTTGCGTTAACAATAAATACTCTTTCTTGTATTTAAGTATATTTTATTCATCTTAGTTTTTACAAAGTTGTTCTAAAAATTATTTTTGAGCAATTTAATAATCTTAATAATCTAAGCTAATTTGTTAGCAAATTCGACAATACTTTTAAAAAGAACATAGATATTAATTACAATAGTAAAGTTAATAATAAAAATAATATTGTAGCTATTTTATATAATTTAAAAGCGCGTTGTTGTTTTGTTTAAGTTATTTGTTATTTTACTTAATATTTGTTTAGCAACTATTGCAAATCAAATTATTTAATAATTAGTAACTAAAATATTTGTAAATTTACAAACTATGTTTTTATAAATTAATTTATCTTTTAAAATTAATATTTAACGCACAGTTAAATTTATCTTAATTATCTCGAATTTCTTTGTATAATACTTTAGTAACTTTAAATTTTGCAAAACAAAGAATAAAACAAAATTAAAAAAGATATTTCTATTAATTAAGATTTTTAAAGTTAATTTGTCTACTTTTATTATCGAAACTAAATATTTGCAAAATAATATTATTGTTTTAAATAAAATCTAATTAATATTTGTTTTTTATATTTTTTGTATTTTAATTAAAGTTGTATTTTTGTATTTAATTGCTTAATAAATTTTAATTAACATAGTTTTCTTATTAATATTAATTATTTTAAGATCTTTCTTATAGTATAAACTCGAAGATTAATTGTTAAATATAACAAAATTTAAGATAGACTTGCAAGTTTTATAATTTGCAAAGATTTAATCTTTTTTTAGAAACAACAATTTATTAGAATTTATTAATATAATATAAAATATAATACTATATACAAAATTATTTATTTTAGTTGTTTTGTACTTCTTTTGCAAGTCAATAATTTAAGTAAATTAAATATTAATACTATTTTTTTAATTATTTTTTTAAAATATTAATAGTATCTATAGATATAGAAACAGATTCTAGAGACTTGCGTAATATATAGTTAATTTATTTTTATTAAAAGTTGCAAGTTATAGAGCAAAGTAATTTTATATTATAATATTAGTGCAAACAATATAACTTATATTATAATTAATAAGATATATATAATTTATTAAATAAATAAGATAATTGTCGATCTTTATCATTTTTTAGGATTAGAATAGAGCAATAGTGTTTTTAACTATCTTTGCGCTTAAAATTTTAAAATGAAAAATTAAATAAGCAAAAGATATATTATTGTCTTTGCAAAATATAAATATAATAAAATAGCTATTAAATATAAATATGTCGCAAATAAGTTGCTCGATATCTGCTATAATATATTTTCAAAAAAATTGTGTTTAAATTTAATATTTATTTAACTTAGTTTGTTGTTATCTAATATAGTCTAGTTATTATTATCTTGCTAACTTAGTATTTTCGCAAAATTATCTTTAATTTGCAACTTTGCGTTTACAAGCTTTTGCAATATTTTAATTAAAACAAAAGTTCTTATTTTTTTTATTTAAAGTTATATTATTCGCTTGTTAAATAATAACAATAGATAGACAATCTTGCAATGAAATAATAGTAATAAAAATATTATTGTCGATAATTTAAGAATAGTAACTAACAATAGTAAACAAACATATATATTAACAGAATTAAAGATAATAAATATTAATAATATTAATAATATTAGTATTAATTATGCTAGTATTCTAATAAATTGCATCTTGTAACTAAAATTTGTAAAATATTTGCTATAAATAAACAATAGACTATAATTGTTTAATACTATATCTAAATAAGTAGTTTATTGTTATTAATTCTTAAATATTGACAACAACAATATTAAAATAATATTGTTATCTTTTTTGCTATTTATAGTAATCTTAATTTTAGATAGTCTCTTTCTTTTCTTAAATATAAGTATATTTTCTACTATTTTAAACAATTGATTGCGCTTCTTTAGCAATAATATAAGAACAATAATATTTACTAAAAGTATCGAAACAGTTACTTCAAATATTGTAATAATTGTTTCAAAATATCTTATAATAGAAAGAATAAATATTTTGTACTTTGTCTTGTAATTGTTAACAAATTTCGCAGAATTATTTAGTAAATTCTTGTTATATTATCGATTTTACTCAGTATTGTAACTCTTTTATTAAACAAGATACTTCGAAATAAGAGAATTTTGTTTATATTCGCGTTTCGGGAGATAGATCGAGCTAATAGAAACTAAGATATTTACAAGATTCTGCAAATTTTACAGATCTATCTATTCTACGTACTCAAATTAGTATTGTCGAGATAGAATCTACTTCGAGAACTTGTTTTGTTTTCTCTATATTCGACAAAGTTGCAAAATCTTTATCGAACTAGACTATATTTTAACGCATAAAGTTTTAATATTTGCAATGCGCATAAATATTTGCAATTGCTTACTAGTTACACAATTGCGTCAAACTATTATATTTTTCGATTTAAATGTTAGATTTTGTCGATTTGAGCAAACTCTACTTTTGAGACAAATCTAATAAATTAAAAGAATGTATATGCATTTTATGTAGATAGACTATAATTGCTATATAGAACAAGCGCATTTACAAACGCAATATTAAGAGATATTAAGATTGTCTCTCGCAAAGCTTGACTTAAATCTCTAGATTCTTGCAAGTAATGCAAAATTTTAATCTTAATTTTGCACAAAGTCTAGATATTAGTAACACAAAATTACGACTTTTGTTATAGTAGATTTGTATATATCTAGAACTAAAGTTAGAATTTATTAAATGCAGAAGTATATTAATAAATCCAATATTTAATAAGAACTTTAATTTTGTAAGAATACTATTTAATATTTAATTTAATAATTGTCTCTAAATAATTTAACTTTAAACAATTATATAAGTTTTTATTATCTAATACTAACTTAAGATAAGCAATAAATATAATAAAGTAAATTTTTCAATTTATCGAAAGATTCAATCTGTATATTAGATTGTTTTTTTGCTTAAGAATCTTAAAATACTTAATATATTAAATTGACAACTTAAACAATTTAACAAACAACAAGTAACAAGTAAAGACGTAATCGAAGCATCGCGAGAGTCTATGCGTATCTCGAACATCAAAATTATATTTTTTGTCAAGCTTTTTTTAATTTCTCAAATGCAAGCTTTCAATTGTCTCTTAAGCGTTCTTAGAATTAATCTTGAGTTACTCGAGTTATCTTAGCATCTTGAAATTGAGAAGTCGATTACCCGAAATATCGATATACAATTGCATTCTTTTAAAAGATAAATCTTGTATTTTATTTTCGATACTAATATAGAATTTTAGTTGCTATTTAATAGAATTAATATTAAATTTTTCTTAATAAAATTAATAGTCTTATTAGTATTCTCTTACAAAATATATAATTGTTTAATAAGATACTAAAGCGCAATAATTTTGTCTAAACTATTATAAATATAAATACTATTAATTAAATTTGTCTAACATATATTATTAAGTATATTAATCTTAATATTTTTTTAAATTGCTTAGCTCTTTTTGTCAAAGCTAATTTAATAATAGTTTTGCTTTTTAAATTCTAGCAAATGTTTTAATATTATATATTGCAAAATGCAAAGAGATACAAAATAATTGTTATAAATATATACAAAATATTTTTTTTTATTTGCAATATAAAAATAAGAACTAAATAAAATTAAATATAAAGAGATAGTTTCTATTAGACAAAATCTTATCTTGTACTATCATTATTAAAATTTCGAGAATAAAATAAGCAATAATTACAAGATTTCTTTCGATTTTAATAATTTGTTTTATTTAAATATTGTTTTTTAATTTTATTTTTAACTTTATCTTTAAACTTTAACAAGTTTTAATAATTAGTTTTTGTTTTTTTGCGTTAACAATTATATACTTAAAATTAATAACATTTATTTTAAGTAATAGCTTTGTTTTGAAAAAAATTAATAATATAAACTTTTTGACAGAAATAAATGATAGTCATTTTGTTATTTATTCTATCTTAAAAATATATTAAAAGTCGAAAATAATTGTTAATTAAATAATTGTTGTTTTTAATATTGCGCACAAATGTAATAACGTTGAACTATCTTATAAGATACTTCAATCTTAAATTACTAAAAAAATTATTATTAATTAATAATATAATGCATTTGTTGTTAATGCAAACAATATACAAAATATCTTTTTATAAAAATATTATTTAATATATTGTATAATATTAATACTTAAAAGTTTGTCTATTCTAATACAATAATAAAGTATCTAACTTAATTAGTTCTAAATTTGTAAGATTTATTTTAATAGAAACAAAATTAATATAAAATATCTTAATAAACTTTTAATAATATATTTTTTTATATTTGTTTTTAATATATTAAAAAAGCTTGTTAATTTAATAAAAAAATTAAGATACAGTTTTTTGCACTTAAAGAATTAAGAAAGAAATACTAATATTAACTTAATATATATTGTATTTGTCTAATAAGTTACTTTCTATAACAAATCGATTATATAAATAACTACTAATACTTTTTTTTCAATATAATATATCTTTTTTAAATAATTATTAGCAATATAATATATTGTTGTATTTGCACAAAAATTGTTATAATAATTTGTAAAATTTTCGAAGAATATAAAGTAATAAATAAACTCTATATACTTTACAAAATTTATATAATATATTGTTATAACAAAAATTTAATAAATTGCTATTTGTTTATAATTATTTTAATAATTATTACAATAATTTTTGCAATATTTATTTTAATAGTTGTCTTAATTTTGTTGTATATTATTCTATTTATCTCTTGCTTTTTAATTTTAATAATAAGGATTTTTACTTTAATTATTTGCAAAAGAATTTGTTGCTATTATAATTGCAAGTCTTGCAAAAGACTTTAATATTTAAAAATGTATTAATATCTATTATATTAATTAACAAAACTGTTTGTTAAAATTGTGCAAATTTTGTATAAATTGTTTGAGATATTTATAATTTGCAAATTGTTATTAAACTACTAATAGAAGAATATACAAAAGAGTTAAATTAAACAAGACATATATAATAAAGACTAACAAACAATTTGTTCTTCTAATTATCTATTTAATTAGTTTAAATTTTGGTAATTAGAATAATAAAAAAATATTATTTTTTATATTTTGCACTTTGTATTAAGTTTTTTAATAAAGTTCTAAAATAATATATAAGTAATAAATATACTAATAATAGAATATAGTTTTATTTCGAGCTAATTTTATGCTCAAATTAATTGCTTCTAAATTTCTTTGATATTTGTTAATTGTATATAAAAAATAATATTTTATTTGTTTTTAGTATCTTTAATAATAAAGATTTTTAATATTAATTTATTAAGTATTTTGCTAATTTTTATTTTTAAAGCAATTTTGCAATTTATTAATAAAGTTTAAAATAAATAAATTTCGAAACATTCAATTTTTAAAGTTATTTATTTTTTTAAAATATTATATTATAATAGATTTGCAAAAACAAAGAAAGAAATTATCTTAAATAACAACTTTGCTAATAATATATATATAGTTATTTATACGTTCGACAAAAATAAAGACTTCTCTATATATTATTTTTTTATAAATAAAAATAATATTGTTTAATTTATAGTTGTTTAAAGTATCTAAATAAAAGAAGTCTAAATTAGATATCTTAAATTAATTAGAAAATATATCTATATTTTTTTGTAAAAATTTATTAAAGTATTTAAAAATACAACAAAAATAAATTAATTTATCTTAAGACAACTATTATATTTGCTTTATTAAAAAATATTAATATTCTTTATATAATATAGCTTGCAACTAATTTAAATTAAAGATTATAAAAAGTAAAATTTGCTTAAAAGTTGCAAAGTTAAATTGCAAAATTAAAGTTTGCTTAATGATTGCAAAGTTAAATTGCAAAAACAAAATCTATTTAGAAGTTATAAAATTAATTTAAGTATTAAAAAACTATCGAACAAACTAATGTTATTGTTGCAAATCTATATTATTAAATGTAATTATACTTAACTAAATTAGCAAAAAATAAATAGACTAAATATTCGACTATAAGATACTAGATTTGCTATCTTATTATTAATTTTACTAAGTATATTGCTTAGTATTAAATAAGTTAAATGTTTATAAATTGTATAGCTATATAACAAAGCTAGATTAATTAAATTGTTGTCAATTATTTTGTAAAGAATTGTTCGAGCATAAGTTTATTATTCTAAATCTATTGTTTATTTGAAAACTTATTTAATTAATTTTAGATTAATAACAACAATTTATACTATCTTTTTTAAAAGAAAAAGTTTACTTTTAACAATATAGATTGTTAATGTTTGCTTATATATTTCTGCGTAATTCATTATTATCTAATTTGTTAGTTTTGTTGTTTCTTAGTCTATTAAAAGAGTTAGTTATTAACTATCTATCTAAAAAGAAAAAGAAAATACAAAATACAAATAAAAAGACAAGTCTAAAAATATTTGAAAACGCAGATCTATTTTATTAAATAACAAGAACTTTGTCTAGATACTTTAAGATAACAACAAAACTAATAAATATTAAATCTAGGATATTATTAAAATAGATATTTAGATTCTTTTACTTAGATTGTTTGTTTTAATATTTAGATAGCTGCTTTGCTAATAATAGCTGTTCTGCTAATAACTCTAATAATATCTTCGAAATAATAACGTTAACTATAGCAGATTATAATATCTTCGAAATCTAATAGTTAAAAATAATAGACAATAATATCTCTGTCGAAGACTTGTTGTAAGCTATAGTAGATAGTAGTTTCTTTATTAGTATTTTGTTATCAATTATTTTAAATAAAGTTGTCTATTGTATTTTTTTAAACTTATTAATTGCTTGTTTAAATAAAATCTTGTTAATTACCTATTTAGCTCATTAAATTTGTTTGTTTTTATTAGACTAAGCAGATTAAGTAGAACAATAATTCCTATCTATTAATTCGAGAAAAGATAAGCAAGATAAAGATTTAAAAAGTTTTTTTGCTCTTTATTTAGTTAACTTACTAATATAAGAGATATACTAATATTTAGTAATATAGAACTGCAGAATTTAATAAGTAAGAACAAAAAAAGCAGAATTAGTTAGTTTAGCTAAGAAAGATATTTTAATACAATTAGATAGATATCCGTAGAAGACAGACAAATATTAATTCTAATACAATAATTTAATATCTAATAATTGCAAAAGACAAATAAATACTAAATCTAATATAATAATTTAGTATCTAATAATTGCAAAACGCAAAGAAATATTAATTCTAATATAATAATATAGTATCTAGTAGTAAATACAAGATTAAATAGAAGAATTAACAATTAATATTGTCTATTGAAATTAGACAAGTAATTAACTCGAATTGTATATTAATACTATTATTTACTAGACAAAGAATAACAGTTAGACAAACAAGATAACTAGACAAGATAAAAAGATACGCAAGTAAATAAAACAAACATCTATAATAGTTGTAAAAATAATTCTCTAAGAACTAAATTAACAATTGAGTTATACTTGATCGTTTAAGAGCAGATATTATCGATAGATATTAAATGTTCTCTTGTTATTTAACAAGAGTATCAAATATAAATCTTGTAATAGTTGTTCTTTCTTTTGTTCATTTTTCGACAAGAAATTTAATACTATTATAATTGAAAAAAAATCTCAAAAGTCTATTAAGAAAGAGAAAAAGATAGTTGTTACAATAAATTTAATTAGTATTAAACTAAACAAGATTGTTTACTTTAAGAATATTGTTGTTAGAGTAAATTCTCTTAGAATATTGTATTCTGTTGTTTGCTTAATTACTTAAATACTATTAAAAAACATCGGCAATTCGAGGAAGCGACCCCTGTGGCACAATGGCTCCACTGAGTCGACATTGGCCCGAGTAGACTGGTCGCGCTGACCCGGAAATGTCACGTGCAAATGCCAAGACCTGGGTCAAAAAAAATTCGAAGAATCGAATCGCTCAAAGTAGTTTAGTCGATTACTATAAGTAGTTTAGCGCGCTTCGCGCTAAACTACTTTGAGCGATTCGATTCCAAAAAATCGTCACGACCCGGTCTTGGCGCCGGGTCGAGCCAGAGGGGTGGTATCATAACCCGGCCCGACGGTCAGTCTAGGCCCGAGAGAGTCTCTTGACACCTCGCGCTAGCCTATTAAGGTAATTTGAATTGGTTATTAAAATTTAGATTGTTTGGTAATTTATTTGAAATTTTTAGCCTAATCGGATTAGTATTACGTATAGAGTTAATATTTGAAAACGATTTTTTTTTTGATGTGTTTGCTAATATAAGTAAAATTGTTCTATCTTAAAGTATCTTGTTCGATAGAAGAATTACAATACTAAATAAAATTAACAGTATAACAAAAATTTGTTAAATAATTTTGCAAATCTTGTTAACAACTATAAAATAAAATACAAACTATTTATTTCTTTTATTATAAAATATTTTAAAATAATTATTATAGTATCTAAAGTAATTGTTTTAATACTTCTAATTAATATTATTATTTTTGTATTATTATTAAAAAAGTACAATCGATTGTCTAAGACAATAGAAAATCCGCTTATATTTAAGAAAAAAGATAAACTATCTAAAATTAAGACTACTACAAATAGCAAAAAAGACAACAATATTAAAATATTATTTTAATATTATTGTTGTCAATATTTAAGAGTTAGTAATAATAAACTACTTGTTTAAATATAATATTAAACAATTATAGTTTATTATTTACTTATAGTAAACGTTTTACAAGTTTTAGTTACAAAATGTAATTTATTAGAATACTAATACAATTAATACTAATATTAATAATATTATTAAAACTTATTATTTTTAATATTATTAATATATATTCTTGTCTACTATTGTCAACTATTATCTTTATATTATCGACAGTAATATTTTTATTATTACTATTGTATTGCAAATCTATTTGTCTATTATTATTGTTTAACAAACAATTAATATAGCTTTTAATAAAAAGAACAAAAACTCTTATTTTAATTAAAATATTACAAAAGTTTGTAAATATAAAGTTGCAAATTAAACAATTAAAAACAATTTTACAAAAATACTAAATTAGTAAAATAATAATAATTAGATTGTATTAGATAACAACAAACTTAGTTAAATAAATATTAAGTTTAAAAGCATTTTTTTTAAAAAAATATACTATAACAAATATCGAGCAACTTATTTGCGAAATATCTATACTTAATAGCTATTTTACTATATTTATACTTCGCAAAAACAATAATATATTTTTTGTTTATTTAATTTCTAATTTCGAGATTTTAAGTGCAAAAATAATTAAGAACAATATTGCTTTATTCTAATTTAAAGAAAAGATAAAAATCGAGAATTATTTCATTTATTTGACAAATTATATATATTTTATTAATTATAATATAAGTTGTATTATTTGTGTTAATATTATAATACAAAATTGTTTTGCTCTATAATTTGCAATTTTTAATAAAAATAACAATATTTGTATATTATAAAAGTCTCTAGAATCTATTTCTATATCTATAAATACTATTAATATTTTTTAAAAAAAAATTGCAAAATAATATCGATATTTGATTTATTTAAATTATTGAGTTGCAAAAGAAATACAAAACAACTAAGTTAAACAATTTTGTATATAATATTACATCTTAGATTATATTAATACGTTTTAACAAGTTGTTGTCTCTAAAAAAAAAATTTGCAAACTACAAGACTTGCAAATCTATCTTAAATCTTGTTATATTTAACAATCAATTATTAAATCTATATTATAAAAAAGATCTTGAGACAATTGATATTAACAAGAAGATTATATTAGTTAAAGCTTGTTAAATAATTAAGCGCAAAGAGGCAACTTTAACTAAAATACAAAAAATACAAAAATTAAATTTTAATTAAATTTTATTTAAGACAATAATATTGTTTTGCAAATATCTAGTTTTAATAATAAAAACAAACAAATTAATCTTAAAAATCTTAATTAATAAAAATATCTTTTTTGATTTTGCTCTATTCTTTGTTTTATAAAATTTAAAATTGCTAAAGTATTATGCGAAAAAGTTCGAGACAATTAAGATAAACTCAACTATATATTAAATATCCACTTTGAAAGATAAATTAATATGCAAAAAAATAGTTTGTAGATTTATAGATATTTTAGTTATTAGTTATTAGACAATTTGATTTGCAACAATTGCTAAATTAATACTAAGAAAAATAACAAAAAGTTTAAACAAAACAATACTATATTTTAAAATTATACAAGATAATTGCAATACTATTTTTAATATCGACTCTATTGTTATAATTGATATTTATATTTTTCTTAAAAATATTGTCGAATTTGTTAACAAATTAACTTAGATTATCAAGATTGTCGAATTGCTTAAAAATAATTTTTAAAATAATTTTGCAAAAACTAAGATAAACAAAATATACTTCAATACAAGAAAAAGCGTTTATTGTTAACGCAACAAGAAGTTCTATAACAAACTAAATATCGAGAAATATTGAGTTAAGACTATTTAGCAATATGTTATGCAAAAAAACCAAAAAAACAGATTTATTACAATTAATTAGACTATTAAGATCTAAACAGAATAATAATTGAATCTGTTAGATAATATTTAAATTTGCAGTATAATAAAAGTATTAACATCTTTTCTTTTAAGATAAATATATATTACAATATTTGTATCTAATACATTTTTCAAATAATAAAAGAGCGTTTGATATCTATCGATAACGTCTGCTCTTAAACAATTAAGTATAACTTAACTGTTAACTTAGTTTTTAGAGAATTATCTTTACAACTATTATAGATATTTGTATTATTTACTTGTGTGTCTTTTTATCTTATCTAGTTGTCTTGTTTGCCTAACTGTTATTCTTTATCTAGCAATAAGTTTAAAAAAAAACTGCAAGTTTAAAAACTATATACTATATTTTTTGATAAAAAAAAGAACAATTATTTCGAAAAATAGATAAGAATATATTTTTGCGCAAAATAGTAAATTAAATAAAAGACAAGAATTATATTATAAAAAGCTTGTATAACAAAAACAATTACAAAAATAAAAAATTTATCTATTGATACGTTATAGATTGATATTAATAGTTAAATTTATTTAATTTTTGCAAGAAATATATCGCAAACTATAATAAATATTAGCAAAAAATCTCTAATAGATAAAAAAAAATTGTATATTTAATTTATATTTTTAACTTGTAAAAAAAAGATTGTTGTAAACTATATTTATATATTAATTGCAAAGATATTTACAAAAGTAAATTTAATAGTTGCTCGAAATAATTTGACAAAATAGATAGAAGCTAAAACAATTTCGAATCTAGAAGCGTTAATTATAGTAAAATTTCTATAAAAGAATATTTTTTTATCAATATAGATATATTAAGAAAATAATTATAAATAACAAATTTAAAAATAAAACCGAAATAACAACTAAATTTCTAAAAAAATATAGCGTTAAGAAAGTAACAATATCGATCTATTATTTACAAGCAAATAAAGTAATAGAAAGAGAGTACAAATCTATTGTTAATATTTTATTAAAACTAACAAAAAAAGTTTTTAAAAATTAATTATATTATTTGTATGCAATCTTATAAATAAATAGAATAATTATTTGAAAAACTATTGAAAAAATGTTGTTTCGACTTGAGTTCAAATAGAAAATTGTGTTGTTAATTAAAAAAAGTATTCAATCTAATATTTATAGATTTAAAAGTTTGTATAACAATTACTCTATTAACGCTACAAGCAAAACAACCAAAAAAAAGAGATAAAAATATGAAAGAAGTTGTATATCGTCTTTGTTGTTTTAAAGAAAAAAACAAAAGTCTTTTTAATAATAGTTATTAATTGCAAACGCGTTTATTTTAAAATAGAAATTTTATTTTATTATATAATACTAAGCTAGATAGAAAATACAATATAAAACTATTTTTTTAATAATTAGATTTTTTTAGAATAAAAGAAAAAAACAAAATTAAGAGTTTTTATATTCTAGAAGAAGTTGATAGCACAAAACTTAAAAATATCTATTTAGATAATTGATTTAAGAGATATGTCGAAAGAGATAGAAATTTTTAGATCTTCGCAAAATTAGAAGACAAGAATAAGAAGATAGAAAATAACTTTATAAGAGAGATAGAGAAACAATTTAATTAAGATAATAGAAAATTGTTTGCAATTGTTATACTATTGCTATTTAATTATAATTATTATAATTACACAAAAGTATAAAAAAAATTCAAATAGAAAAAAAAGTTGTAATCTTTATATTTGTTTTAATTGCAAGAGCTTTATTATAAAGCTTATTAATTTATATATTTTAGATAGAATTTACATATAATTGCGCAAAGTAATTTACAAGATATTATAATTCTAAGTATCAAAAAAAATATATATCGAAAAAGTAAAAAATTAACAATTCTAATTAATTAGAAGCAAACAAACAACACTAATATCTACTTGTCTACTCTAGCTAAATAAAATCAACAATCAAAAAGCTATCTAAAAATATTAATAAAAAGCTTTGATTAAATATTTTAATATTTTTAGGAAGTTTTCGAATTATAGAGAACAAGATTTAATTATTTTTTACAAAATATTTCTTGTCGATAAATATAGCAATATTATATATAAGTTATACTAGTTTTATATTTGCTTACAAATTAATATATAGATAAATACTAGTATAGTTTCTTTGTGTAACTAACAATAATTTTATTGATAAATTGTAGAATTGCTTCAAAATAAGAATTAGCAAAATACTTAACAAATTAATATTAAAAATCTTTATTGCTAAAAATACTATAAATAAACAAAAGATTACAAAGTATTTGTAAAACATTATTTTTTATATACAATTAATAAATATCGAAGAAATTTAAAAGCAATTAATTTAAATATAAAATTAACTTAAAATAAAATTGCATTCTATTATTAATATATTTATTATTAATATATTATTTTAGAACTTTATTAAGAAATTTGATACAAAGCGCAAGATATAAAAGACAATACTTGTCTATTATTTTAACTAACAAGATTCGAATCAATTAAATAAACAATAAAAAAATATTAAAAAGTGCAATTTTGTTTGTTTAGATTACGAACAAGAAAACAAAGCAAAAGATAATAGAAGTAACAATAAGTTGTTTGACACAAACGAGTCGCATGCAAAGCACTTTCGTAACAACAAAAAAACGTTATTTAACAATTATTTAAGAAAAAGCGCTTCGACAAGTTAATAAAGAGTTAATTTACTCTAATAGAGTAGATTAATAATAAAGTAGCATTGTCGTTGTTATAAAGTATGTTCTTTACACAAGAAATAAAGAATTTAATACACATAAAGACAAATATAAAAAAGAAATTGTAATCAAGATACAAAATAAGCTTCGAATATTATAGTACAATATTTATAAATTAAGAAGCAAAATAATAATAGCGTTGCTTTAGAAAAAATAAAATAAAAAAATACAATATATTAGTAATATAAGAGTTGTAACGAGATTACATCGAGGCAAAAATATATAACTTGAAACGCGCAAGCTTCACATTTGTAAATAATAATAAATGTACATACTTTTATATTAACAAACGCATTAACAACAACAATTAATAAAATATATAATATTTCGAGAACGTAAAAACAATAACAATGCAATTACGTTTTAAGAGCAACATTATTGAACAAAATCTTATTAACGTTTATAACGTTTACAACTTATCTCTCAATAATTATAACAATATAATTAATAAAGACAATTTTGACGCAATAGAGCAAACACTACGCATGCAAAACAAAAGCATTATAATATACAATAATGCGCTTTGTCGATGTTACATTAACGCTTTTACGCAATATTATAATAAGAGATTATTAAAAAGCACGAATTACAATCGATTTGTCATTTGTTACAAGAGAGACGACAAATCGATTAATATATTGCGACATAAACAAGAAGATAAAAAGCTTGTTAAATTATTTGTTAATTAAAATAATGCTAAATCTTAGAACGTCAACAAAGTCTATATGTCGTCTTAAACAAAATTAAAAAGTTCAAAATATAAAGAAATTTAACAACATATTAAAGAAATTATTACTCGAATTATTATTAAACGTTACAATAAAACAAGAGAACATTAACGAATACACAATCGCGCTACTAAGAATTCTAAAGAAAATTATCGAAGACTTTATTTTATAAATAAGATTGCACAAAAAAGCTAAATCTAAATAAACGCAAAAATATATTAACGTAATTAAGAAAATCAAAAGATTGCGACATTAATATTGCATCTCTTGTAACTAAAAGACGTATATTCGAATATACAATAAAAAAAACAAGATTCTTGAAAAATATAAGAGAAACGAATTTCGCAATTAGATATAGACTTCGAAAAGCATTACAAAAAGTTTATTCGAAATAGCGAAATAAACTAGTCATGCAATAGCAAACATACTTATTAAATTTACAATTTTATTATTAAGAACGAACATTAAGATAACGATAATTGTAAAAGACAAAATTGAAGCAATATTTTAAATTTGCTTTTCTTCTTTATTTACAATCTTGATCGATAATATAGAGAAATTCTCTTATTTATTTTTAATAAAGAACGACAAAACTATGTTAAAGCGCAAAATAATAAGAGCAACCAACACATAAAGCAAGTTCAGACAAGACACTTAAAATTAACGAGATAATTAATCGAACGCTAAAACAATTAGTTTGCGTTGTCTTGAAGTAAATAAAATTCTTGTTTAACAAATATATTGAAAAAGAAATGCAATTGTTTTATTTCAAAAAGACGATTACAATAATATTGCGAAAATTAGAAAAGAAAGATTATTTAAAGTCGTCGTTTTTTAGATTTATAATATTGCTCAACACGTTAAATAAGATGCTAGAGTTAATAATATTGAAGCGTCTTCGCTACGTCGTAAAAGCACATAATATTTTATTCGACACACAAATAAAAACTAGAAAATAGAGCTTAATTGATACGATACTACAATTAATTACTAAAAAGATGCACACAATATAAAATAATTAAAAGAAAAAAATAGCTTTTCTTTTAAGTCTAAATGTGTTTAATGCATTCGACAATATATTGCATACTAAATTACTTTATAATATAAGAAGAAAAAAAATTAATTCGTTTACTTAATTAAGTAAAAGACTTTCTAAAGAAACAACGCACTATATTAATTATCGAAGATTATACAATAAAAAAGCGAGAAACAAACGTTAATATATTGTAGAGTTTCTTTTTATTCTCGATATTATATTTGTTTTATAACGTAAATCTTTTAAAACAATACAATAATATTAGATTGCAAGTTAACATTACAAGCTTTGTAAACAACGTTAACATATTAATGTATAAAGAATTAACTAAATGCAATTACAAAGTGCTAACTTAAATATACAACAAATGCGAGCAATAAACACACACTTATAATTTTAAATTCGCGAAAAAAAAATATAAATTAATTTACTTTTTACGCACTTTAAAGAGATTTAACATAAGCGTCGACATAATATTGATAAAACACAAAATAATTATTAAGTTCGATATTAAAGTTTTAGAAATTCAATTTAACTTAAAACTTAAATAGAAAGTTTATCTACAACAAGTAAAAACAAAGCTAATTATTAAATATAAAGAAATCTTAATAATAGAGAGTTTAGTTTTTGATACGTTTATAAATGTCAAGAAACGCAAATACATTGCGATAAAGAAGTTCGTAATAGCATATAATATTGTTACGTAATACATTTCGTCTATTATTAAGAATGCGAGAAAAGAAGTTGTTACAAAGTTGCAATTTATATAAGAACAAACACTTTGTCGTATTATTAACGTCTACAAGACAACTTTTACAAAAGTCTTATAAATCAAGATTAACGTGTTCTTTATTAACATTTATTTAGAGAAGTTAATACAAAGATCGATAGCTATTATAAACGCACAAGAATTTAAAAAGATTACTAATGTAACAATATTACGTATACGCAATAATTTAATATTAAAAAGAGAACAAAAGTTAAAGCTAAGAATAATATTTTTACAATTAAAAAAAAATGCGAATAACGTTAAAATTAATAATGATCTCGCAACAACAATTATATATTGCGATCTTATAAATAAAGTTTTCTAAAACAATTATTGCTTGTAATAAAAAAGTTGTTAAAAGAAAATACAACGCAAATTGCTTAAATTTATATTAATAAATCTATTTTGACAAAAGCGAACGCAACGAGAATGTTATCGCAATCTTAATCGAAATAAATTAAAATATTAAAAAGTGTCTTAAGAGTGTCGACGTAATATTAATTTATTACGACAAACTTAAAAGACTTATAAGAGCAACAAAGAAATTAATAAAGCATTGCGAGATTGTTATCAATTCGAAAAAACAAATTTACAAAATATACTTAAATAGTTAAGTCTTAATTAAAGTTATAAAAGAAATAAAATTAATATCGAATTTAATGCAATTAAAACGCACACAAACACAAGACGTATATAAAATAATTTAACATCGCAAAACAATATTAAAATTACATTAAATATTAAGATATAAAAGCATAAAAAATAATAAGATTGCGAACAAAATTGTCGATAAAACGTAGAAACAATTTTTTTTTATTAATTAAATAACAAACGAACTTGTCGTTAAAAAAGCATTTATTTTAGACAAAACTTAAAAAGAGTAATAACGCAAATAATTAGAAAACAAGAAAAACGCAAAATATCGCAAGATTGTATCAAAAATTACGTATAAGTATATGTAATTGCACTTCGATTGTCTTAAATTACACAATTTACTTCTTATTTAATTAAAAACAAGCAAAATTGACTTTAATTAATTTTTATGCGAATGTCGCATTCTTAATGTTACAACAAATACGTACAAATGCAATCAAAAACACATAATTATTAAATACATATTTTTAAATATGTTTAACATAACAATAAGAAAGAGCTTAAATGCAATAAAAAATTAATATTACGAATTTAAGACAATTACTAGACGAAGCAAAATTTATTATCGCGACAATATAAATAATTTTGTCTATTAATTTATTAAAACAATTTTAGGCAATAACATTGTTAACAATGTTCGAATTTCTCTTAGATTTATAAAATTCTCGTTTGAAGAATTTTTTTATATTACGAATATTACGATATAGAAGACGAAGATGCGACATTGTTATAACGAAGTATTACGAACAAAATTGCGATTGCAAATTCTAGCTAATTATAATTAGACAAGTAGACGCTAGTATTATTCGCCTATTCGTAATTAATTAGATTTAAAAATCGCAAAAGTATATAAATGTTACGAGATTTGTGTCTAATGCTCTTGTCAAATGGCAAGAGAGCGTTTGGCGTCTATCGATAACGCCTGCTCTTAAACAATCAAGTATAACTAGATTGTTAACTTAGTTCTTAGAGAATCACCTTTACAATCATTATAGATGTTTGCCTTGTTCACTTGCGTGCCTTTTCACCTTGCTTAGTTGCCTTGCCTAGTTGCTTTGCTTGCCTAGCTATCATTCTTTGCCTAGCAAATGATAGCTTCAACGTACAATTCAAGTCAATCGCTCATCTAATTTAGACGAATGGCATTGATCGCCAATTCTTCCATCTAGTCTCGCATTCATCATTAGACATTGAGTCATTGTATTAGAGTCGACATTCGTTTGCGTTTCGTAGTCACTAAGCACTAGATCATTGCACTAGAGCTAGCATTCATTTGCCTTTCGCAATAATTAGACACTAGATCATTGCATCAAAGCTAGTAAGCTTGCCTTTCGCAAATGTTTGTCTAATCGTATTAAGATGTCTTTCTTAATCAAATTAATTAATCTTGTCCTTTTTGTTCTTACTTATCAAATTTTGCAATTCTGCACTACTAGACATCAATATATCTCTTGCATTAGTAAGTCAACTAAGCTAAGAATCAAGAAGCTCTTCAAACTTTTATCTCGTTCGTTTTCACTTGAATCAACAAGCAAGACTTGTCGTTTTACTTAATTTGCTTAATCTAGTGAAGACAAACGAATTTGATTAGTCGAATGAGCAATCGACAAAACTTTACTCAAACGAACAATCAATAAATTCGAAAGAACGCAATAGATAACTTTACTTAACACGATTAACAACAAAGTTTCGACGAAGAAATTATTATTTGTCATAGCTCACAATTAGTCTTCGACAAGAACATCATTATCTATCGTTCTTAATTATTAAATTTCGAAGACATCACAATCTATTGTAGTTGACGTTGTCACTTCAAAGACATCATTGTCTTCTACATTAGACAACATTATCTCGAAGACATTATTAGAGTCGTTAGCAAAACAACTATTTGAATATCAAAACAAGTAGCTTGAGCAAAAGGATTTGAACGCCTATCTTAATAACATTCTAGGCCTAGAATCTTTTAGTTCGATCATCGCCTTAAAGTATTTCGACGAAGTTCTTATCGCCCAACGAAATAAATTTGCGTTCTTAAGCATCTTAAGTCTCGCCTTTTTACTCGCATTTTCTACGTTACCTGCGTTCTTAATTAAATAGTCAATGATTAATTCTTTCGACAAACTAAGAAACGACAAGGCTAGCAAATCAAACGACAATAAATTGCGCAAAGACACATTAGCGAACGTTAACAATCTACATTATCGAAAGCGAGCTTTCTCTCTTAAGAAAGATAGTATAAATTGTCGTCGTTAATCTAGAATTAATCGAACGAGTTTCAAAATAAACAATAGATTTAAAATAATAAGCTTACGCTTTAACAATTCTTTGTAAAATGATTAACAACAATTTGATCAATTTAGCTTTGTTGCGCAATCGTACAATTCATAGTCTTTCAACTTATTTGACGCTAAACAACATACTTAATACGATCAACAACAAAATGTCGAATCTAATGCATCGTAGTCAAATGCTTAATCTATTTATTCTTCGCTAATCTAATTGAACACAACTACGTTTAATAATATAAACTCGCAATAATAGCAAAAGCTCGTTTAACAATCTTTTAACGCCCAAGTTAATTTAACGATCTTTGAGTAAACTTCGATCTCGCAACTTAACTTCGCGACTTTTGAGCAAACTTCATTTTTTGCAATCTTCGACCTAAACTAGTTGCGAGCTATGTTGCGTGAAAAAAATTAACGCTCTCTCGTAAAGCAAACATGACATTTGTTTCGAAATGAATTGACTAATTTTCGTCGCATTCCTAGACACTTTAATAAGTTTTCACAAGAAAATATAGATGTGTTTTCTAATCGATTTAAGACGTCTAATTTAGGCTTCTTTTATTTAGACGCTCTAGACAACTATGAATTAGACAATATTATTTTCGCTCATAAGAAAACGATATATAGAGAAGTCTTTATTTTTGTCGAACGTATAAATGATTACGCATACGTTGTTGGCGAAGTTGTCGTTTAAAACAATCTCTTTCTTTGTCTTCGTAACTTTGCTATGACGTAATATTTTAAAAAGATAAACGACTTTAAACGTTAAACGTTTCGAAGTCTATTTTTTTTAAACTTTATTAATAAATTGTAAAATCGCTTTAAGATAAAAATTAGTAAGACGTTTGACAAGTTAACGTTAAAGATCTTTATCGTTAAAGATGCTAAAAACGAACGAGAAGCTATAGAATATTTGCAAAACATTATTCTTTATGCGCAATTAACAAGCATCGAAGAAATTTAAAGACAATTGATTTAAGCATAAAATTAGTTCGAGATAAAATTGCGTTCTATTGTTAGCATGTCTATCGTTCACACATTATCTTAGAACTTTATTAAGAAACTTAACATTAAACGCGAGATATAGAAGACAATGCTTGCTTATCGCTTTAATTAGCAAAATTCGAATCGATCAAATAGACAATTAGAAGAACGAATTGTTTGTTAGTCTACATTATATGTGTCTCGCTTAATTTATTTCTCTCGCATGCTTTTCTACAAGCAATTCGACTATGCGTATCTTTCTTGATAACAATTCGCAAATTACGAATATTCTAAATAGTCTATGCAAGATTTGTAAGATTTTAACGAGCATTTTCGTCAATTAATGCAACAAACGTTGACACAATTTTAGACATTAAAGTCTTTCTCAAGGCTCGCAATTACAACGACGACAAATTCTTTCGCAAATAGTTAGAGCAAAAACTCTTATTATTAGAATTAGAAAGCGAAAAACAAACAAAACAACGCACAACGAGATTAAGACAACTATTAAGATAAATATCGCAAAGATTATCGCGATAACTATTAGAGCGACTACGAACAAATAGCAATCTATTAAGCTTTTGTTATGACAACATACTACGCGAATCTTGCGAAATATATAGAATTCGTCTACTACTTCATGCTCTTCGAAGATCTCACAAACTATTATAGCGATTCTTGTGCGAATATAGTAGCATATTATGTCGCTAATAATTAATTGAAAGAAATATACTATGTTAAAAAGAAAACATTAGCAATCATTTATATAATTGACTCGTTATAGAAAGCGACTTATTAAACGAATGCAATGCATGTTAAGTTAATGTCAATGTCTTTTTCTTAATTCTTTAAGTGCAAAAGTTGTGCCTTGATTTTTTCATCAAGAAATAAGTTTTTTTAGTACATTGAAGACAAACACAACAAGACGTATCGTCAAAAATTCACTAAGACATTTCATGTTAATTTTGTCTCTATTAAGATAGATTTTACGAGCTTAGAATTGATCAAGTCAAACGCTTTATCATTACGTCAAAATGAATTAACTTTTAGGCGTTAACATTATGCGACATATTAAATAGCATTTTTATGAAAAGACATTTTGTGTGTTGTTTGCGTTAACAACGAATGCATTATGTTACTAATTAACGATAACTTTCTTAGTAACTTAGAACTAAAACATCTTACGAGACAATTTAGCGTCGTCGTATTTGTACGCGACATTAAGAACGACAAACATTTAATCAACGATTATCTTTAACTCTTAATGTATCTTTAAGACAAAATAGATAACAAGATAGTTGTCGCTCACTTTTGTCAAAAAGTTCACGTCGTAAGAAATTTAAAAACAAAGTTGCTACTTAAAATAAATATTATTAGTCTTGAACGTATAGTCGTTAATGCGAATAGACGAAAACTAATTATCAAAAGTTGTTAAAGTTTGAAGACAAAGCTAGAGATAAAGTTAAAGAACGATATTCGAATGAAACGAGTTATTAAAATCGAAAAAAGTTTTGTAATTGTCGCTCATTCTATTTTTGAAGTTTTAATAGTAGTACAAGGCGAGATCTTGTCTAATAGAGACTATCTCTTTGAATTGATCTTGTTCGACGCTTACTTTTATGTCGCAAATAAAAAAATGCCTTTCGTATACGTTCGTAACGATCGTCTTGTGCCTCTTCGTATCTCGCAACACGCGACGCTAGAACGCTTGCTAAAGTTTAAGAAGCAAAACTATTATTAGATTAGCTCTAACGAAGAGAGCTAGACAACTAAAGAAGATATTAAGATTAACATGTCTAATGATAACTATCAAGCGAATCTAATTAATGGCGTTCATGTCTACGATAGTCTAGACGAAATCATTGCGCTTTAGCGTCTTGTCAAACGATTACATGTCTTGTGAAAAAATACTAGCAAAACTATTAATCTTGTCAAGAAAAACTAGATGTCGATTTCATTAAATAGCGACTAAAACTCTACATTAACGTCAAAAATAAAGTACAAGATTTATTCTTTAAAAGAATGCGATCGCAAGATAGTTAATAAAGAATTTGACAAATTGCATGCTCAAAACAAGATAATGTAATTAATCAAGTCTTCGTCGTTCGAATTTCTTGTCTTCGTAATTTAGCGAATCTTGCTAGACGAAACTTGAAAGCATCGAATAATAACTAATATTCGCGAACTAAATAGATTGGCCACTACGAATAAACATTCAATACTTGTTTAAACGAACATTATAGCTCAAATTCGTAAGCGTGAACACATAAGTTTAATAAACGAGTTAACTTTCTTCTTGTAATTCTTAATTTCGTTTAAAGACAAACATAAGTTTTTCTTTATTATTTATTGAGACAAAAAACAACTTAATGTCGCTATTATAAGATTCAAAAATTCGTTCATCTACGTTCAACGAATAATAAATAGAGAACTTCGTTAATTTAAAAACTTTTGTCGTATTTATATTGACAATATTGTTGTTTTCTCGCAATCGTTCGACACACATTTAACTTATCTTACTTAGTTGTTCGACAAATTAGTCTTACTAAACGTCACGCTTAGTTTCAAAAAAATCTATCTCAACTATTCTAGCATTACTTTGCTAGAACAAAAAGTGAACGTCTTTAACTTATCTATCATTAAGAAGCGTATTATGATCATTAAGACAATTAGATTTTCTAAAAATTTAAAGGCGCTTAAAATTTATCTTGATTTCGTCAATTATTAAAGAAACAAAATCGCCTAATACGTTTAGCGAATTAACGTTTTACAACAAGAAAAGATTTGTCTTCTTAAGAGCTTTTTTATTGTTAACAAGCAAAAGCGAAAGACATATTCAAGAAACATGTGTATTAAATACTTGTCTACTCTTCTTTAATTCTTTTATTAGCTATAGCGATCTTTAACAACTTCGAATTTCTTAATTTATTTCGACAACAATTGTTAATTGTACATAGACTTAGACGTCTTTAAGAAACGCGAATTTAATGTTAAAATATATTATGTTAAAGGCGATTCAATTAGCGACAACTTTATATGAAGCAATATTTAGTATATCTTGTTTCTATTCAAAATTCTAAGCTTCGCCAAAATAAATTATTGATTAATTAAAATGAAAGTAACTTGTCTCGTATAAACAATACGAAAGACTAAACATCTAATAGAAGCGATCAAGAGATTCATTATAATTTATATTGATCATTTGATCACAACAAGCATTGTTAAACAAACGACGTTGTTCTTCTTATTAATTAACAAGCTTAATCTTCGTCTTATATGTGTCTCGCAATATCTTTCATAGTTTTCGCTAAACGTACGTCATCGTATAGAAAGACTATATACGATTTCAAATGCATTGTTTAAACTTCTCGCATTTGAAAATAAACATAACAAGAATAAATCATTAATCTTAAACGAAATAAACAACTTTGCAACGAATATAAAGTCTATAATTAAGTTAATGCGACAAACTTTCAAGAAGAAATTAAATCTAATCGATCAAAATACGATCAATAAGGCGATTTTATTTTACTTAAGTCTTGTTCAAATAAGTAAAATCTTTAAGAAAAGACTTCTTAAGACATACGTTAAATTTATCAAGTAAATAAAAATTCTAACGACAATTCGAAAGTTATCTATGTCTTTTAGCATTTAATTTTTTGAAAAAGACGATTTACTTTACTTTATAGACTATGCAAATCGCAAAAAACTATGTTTGTTCAAGAAATTTAAGATCGAAATCTTTTATTAGGCGTACAACATAAATAGTTATACTAGCTTTACTCGCACTTACGAGACAATAATTGTTAATTTTTATTTTCGCAAGCTTGTCTCTTAATTGCATCGATACATTGCTCATTGTTAAAAATACAATCTTTGTCAAATTAAATAACATCAATCGTATAAGAGTCTTAATTTAATTCTAAATTTTCTTGTGTCTTTTTATACAATGTGCATCGATTTTGTTTTAAAACTATTGTTATACTAGAACTTCGATGTTGTTTTAACGACGACGTACAAATTTTTTAAGAAAGTAACAATTTTGATCAATAAAACGATTCATATTGCAACGAAGTAAACAAGTATTCTTTTTAACAATTTTGTTAACTAGAAAGTCTTAAGAACGTTCGTATACAATAAAGATCGCAAGTTTATATCTAAATTCTAGACAATTATGTTTTAGAAGCTAGAAGTTTAGTTTCTAATCTTAATAATATATTATTTACAAATAGACGAACAAAGTAAACGAACAAATTAAATAATTAAGATAGTTTTGCGATATGTCGCGACTAGCAATTCTAATCTAAATTGAGTGTTCTTCTTGCTCGCACTTCGCGTTCGTCTTAATAATTTGTCTAGTGCGTCTATTAAACTATTATTAAATAAAATAATTATAAGCTTTAAGACGTATAACCTCTTATCTCTTCTTAGATTTAACGATATTTAAACGAATTAATTGCAAAAGAAGATCGTTAACGTCTTTAAAACAAAAACGACAATTGTATGAGCTAATATAATAGTCAAAACAATATACGATAAACATTATAAATCTATCAAGTTTTCGATAAGCAACATAATATATTTTCGTTTTTACAAGAATTACTTTTTGTCGTTCGTTAAGTCGTTCAAGTTGTTAATTTAACGCATCGAGTCTCTTAAGATTCTCGAACGAAAAAGCAATCTAATGTACAAACTAGATTTTTCAACAAATTGAAAGATTTACTCAATTATATTTATTGCTCATTTTAAGTTAACGCTAAGTGATAAAGATCTATACAATCGTTTAAAGTCAAATTATTCGAAAACTATTATTAAATTAAATGTCGAATAACATTTTTACGAAATCGAAGTTTTTATCGAACATCGCATTTGTTAATATGAGCGAAATCGTTTTATTTCGAAGTATTTTGTTCGATAAAAGAGCTACAATACTAAGTAAGATCAATAATATAACGAGAATTTGCTAAATGATTTTGCGAATTTTGTTAACGACTACAAGACAAAGTACGAAATGTTTATTTTCTTTATTATAAGACGCTTTAAAACAATTATCATAATACTTGAAGTAATTGTTTCGAAATCTCTAGTAAATATTATTGTTCTCGTATTATCGTTAAAGAAGTGCGATCAATTATCTAAGACAATAGAAAACGCGCTCATGCCTAAGAAAAGAGATAGATCGTCTAAGGTTAAAACTATTACAAATAGCAAAAAAAATAACAACGTTAAAACATCATCTTAATGTTATAATTGTCGACGTTCAAGAATTAATAACGATAAACTACTTGCTTAAATGTGACGTTAAACAATTATAATTTATTGTTTACTTATAGCAAACGCTTTACAAGTTTTAGTTATAAGATGCGATTTATTAAAACACTAATACGATTAACATTAATATTAACAACATTACTAAAGCTTATTATCTTTAATTCTATTAACACGTATTTTTACTCACTATTGTTAATTATTATCTTTATATTATTGACAATAACATCTTCATTATTGCTATCGCATTGCAAGATCGTCTATTTATTGTTGTTGTCTAACAAGTAATTAATATGACTTTTAACAAGAAGAACAAAAACTCTTATCTTAATTAAAATGTCACAAAAGTTCGCGAACGCAAAGTCGCGAACCAAGCAATCAAAGACGATCTCGCGAAAACGCTAAGTTAGCAAAATAATAATAATTAAGTTGCATTAGACGACGACGAACTTAATTAAGTAAATGTTAAACCTAAAGACAATTCTCTTTGAAAGTACATTATGGCAAACGTCGAACAACTTATTCGCGAGATGTTTATGCTTAATAATTATTTTATCATATTTATGCTTCGCAAAGACAATGACATATCTCTCGTTTATTTAATTCTTAATCTTGAGATCTTAAACGCGAAAACAATTAAGAACGATGTCGCTCTATTTTGATCTAAAGAAGAGATAAAGATCGACGATCATCTTATCTACTTAACAAGTTACACATGCCTTATTAATTACGATGTGAATTGTATTGTTTGCGTCAACATCACAATACAAAATCGCTTCGCTCTATAACTCGCAACTTTTAACAAAAACGATAATATTTGTATGTCACATGCATTTCTAGAGCTTATCTTTGTGTCTATAAGCATCGTTAATATTTTCAAAAAAAGATACATTTTGTAAGATAATATCGACGTTTAATCTATTTAAATTATTGATTCGCAAAAAAAGTACAAAACAACTAAGAGAGACGATCTCGTATATAGCATTATGTTTTACGACACATTAATACGTCTTAACAAGTCGTTGCTTCTAAAGAAAGATTAGATCTTTACAAACTACAAGACTTGCAAGTTTGTCTTAAATTTCGTCATATTTGACGATCAATTTTTAAATTTATATTACAACAAAGATCTTAAGGCGATCAACATTAATAAAAAGATTGTATTAATCGAAGTTCGTCAAACAATTAAACGTCAAGGCGCAACTTTAATTGAAGCGCGAAAGACGCAAAAGACGAACGTCGATCAAATTTTATTCGAGGCAATGATATCGTCTTGCGAATGTCTAGCTTTAACAATAAAAGCAAGCAAATCGACTTTAAAAATCTTAGTTAACAAAGATGTCTTCTTTAATTTTGTTTTATTCTTCGCTTCGCGAGATTCAAAGTTGTTAAAACGTTACGCGAAGAAGCTCGAAACAATTAAGACGAACTCAATTGTACGTTAAACATCGTTTTTAGAAGATAAATCAATTCGCAAAGAAATAGCTTCTAAGCTTACAAATGTCTTAGTTACTAGTCGTTAAGTAACTCGATTTGCAACAATTGCTAAACAAATGCTAAACAAAATAACAAATAGCTCAAACGAGACAACGACGCGCTTTCAAGCTATACAAGATAGTTGCAACGTTATTCTTGATGTCGATTTCACTATTGTGATCGATGTCTATGCTCTTCTTAAGAACATTGTCAAATTCGCTAGCAAATCAACTTAGATCATCAAGATCGTCAAATCGTTTAAAGATAGTTTTTAGAACAACTTTGCAAAAATTAAGCTAAACAAGACATACTCAAACGCGAGAAAGAGCGTTTATCGCTAGCGCGACAAGAAGTTCTACGACGAACTAAGCATCGAAAAGAATTAAACTAAGGCCTTTCGACAACATGACGCACAAGTGAACAAGAACGACGAATTCATCACAATTGATTAGACTATTAAGATTTAGATAAAATGATAGTTGAGTACGTTTAAGTTTGTAGCATAACGAAGACGTCAATGTCTTTTCTTTTAAGAAGGACATGTGTTACGAGATTTGTGTTTGATGCTCTTGCCAAATAACAAGAGGGCGTTTGGCGCCTGTCGATGGCGCCTGCTCTTGAACAATCAAGTATAACTTGATTGTTAACTTAGTTCTTAGAGAATCATCTTTACAATCATTATAAATGTTTGTCTTGTTCACTTGCGTGCCTTTTTATCTTGCTTAGTTGTCTTGCCTAGTTGCTTTGCCTATCTAGTTGCCATTCTTTGTCTAGCAATAAATCTCGCATAGATTCTTAGAAATGTTGAATCAAGTATAAATTAAAAAAAAATGTTTATTAATTTATACTAGATATATTTTGTTTAATCTATCTTTTTGCATATTTTTTGATTAATAGTTCGACTATATATGTCTTTCTTAGCAATAATTCGCAAACTATAGATATTCTAAACAATCTATAAAAAAAATGCAAGATTTTAACAAGTAGTTTGCTAATTAATATAATAGATATTGATATAATTCTAGATATTAAAATCTCTTGCAAGATTTGTAATTACAATAATAACAAATTCTTTTACAAATAATTAAAGTAAAAACTCTTATTATTAAAACTAGAAAATAAAAGATAAATAGAATAGTATATAACAAGATTAAAACAAATATTAAAATAATTATTTCAAGAATTATTGCAATAACTACTAGAACAACTACAAACAAATAGCAATTTATTAAGTTTCTATTGTAATAATATACTACGCAAATTTTGCAAAATATATAAAGTTTATTTATCAATTTATATTTTTCGAAAATTTCTCAAATTATTATAGTAACTCTTGTGCAAATATAGTAATATACTATATTGTTAACAATTAATTAAAAAAGATATATTATATCAAAAAAAATAATAGCTATTTATATAATTAACTTATTATAGAAAGCAACTTATTATTTAAATACAATATATATTAAGTTAAGATTAATATTGCTTTTTGTATTTTTTAAGTGCAAAAACTATATATTGTTTTTTTATTATTAAAAAACAAGCGTTTTTAATATATTAAAGACAAATAAACAAGATATATTGTTAAAAATCTACTAAAATATTTTATATTAATCTTATTTTTGTTAAGATAAATCTTATAGACTTAGAACTAATTAAGTTAAATGCTCTATTATTGTATTAGAATAAATTAGTTTTTAGATATTAATATTATACAATATATTAAATAGCATTTTTATAAAAAGATATTTTATATATTGTTTGCGTTAACAACAAATACATTATATTATTAATTAACAATAACTTTTTTGGTAACTTAAAACTAAAGTATCTTACAAAATAGTCTAGTATTATTGTATTTATACGCAATATTAAAAATAACAAATATTTAATTAATTATTATCTTTAACTCTTAATATATGTTTAAAATAAAATAGATAACAAGATAGTTGTTGCTTACTTTTGTCAAAAAATTTATATTATAAAAAATTTAAAAACAAAATTATTGCTTGGAATAAATATTATTAATTTCGAATATATAATTGTTAACGCAAACAAGCAAAAACTAATTATTAAAAGTTGTTAATGTTTGAAAACAAAGCTAAAAATAAAGTTAAAAAACAATATTAAAATAAAATAAATTAGTAAAATTAAAAGAAGTTTTGTAGTTGTTATCTATTTTGTTCTCGAAATTCTAGTAATTATATAAAACAAAATTTTGCCTAATAGAGATTATCTTTTTAAAATAATTTTGCTCGATATTTATTTTTATATTGCAAATAAAAAAAAATCTTTTGTATATATTTATAACAATTATTGTGTATTTTTTTGTATTTTGCAATATATAATATTAGAATATTTGCTAAAGTTTAAGAAGCAAGATTATTATCAATTTAAATTTAACAAAAAGAGTTAAATAACTAAAAAAGATATTAAGATTAATATATCTAGTAATAAATATTAAGCAAATTTAATTAATAGTATTTATAATTACAATAGTCTATATAAAATTATCGCGTTTTAATATTTTGTAAAAAAATATTAACAAAAATATTAATCTTGTTAAGAAAAATTAAATATCAATTTTATTAAATAGCAACTAAAATTTTATATTAGTATTGAAAACAAAATATAAGATTTATTTTTTAAAAAAAATGCAATTGCAAAATAGTTAATAAAGAATTCGGCAAATTGCATATATAAGACAATAGAATATAAGTAATCAAATCTTTGTTATTTAGATCTCTTGTCTTTGTAATTTGACAAATTTTGTTAGATAGAACTCGAAAGTATCGAGTAATAATTAATATTTGCAAATTGAATAGACTAATTACTATAAATAAATATTTAATACTTGTTTAAACAAATATTATAGCTTAAATTTGTAGATATAAGTATATAAGCTTGATAGACAAGTAAACTTTTTTTTTAGTTCTTAATTTTGTTTAAAGATAAATATAATTTCTTCTTTACTACTTATTAAAACAAAAAACAACTTAATATTATTGCTACAAAATTTAACAGTTTGCTTGTCTATATTTAACAAATAATAAATAGAGAACTTTGTTAATTTAGAGACTTTTATTGTATTTATATTAACAATATTATTGTTTTCTTGCAATTGTTCGATATGTATTTAGGTTATCTTATTTAGTTGTTCGACAAATTAGTCTTGCTAGATATTATGCTTAGTTTAAAAAAAATTATCTTAACTATTTTAACATTATTTTGCTAAAACGAAAAGTAAATACTTTTCACTTGTTTATTACTAGAGAGCGTATTGTTGTTATTAAAACAATTATATTTTTTAAGAATTTAAATATATTTAAAATCTATTTTAATCTTGTCAATTATTAAAGAGATAAAATTGTTTAATATATTTAGCAAACTAATATTCTACAACAACAAAAAACTTATTTTCTAAAAAGCTCTTCTATTGTTTATAGACAAAAGTAAAAAATGTATTTAAACAATACATATATTAAATACTTGTTTGCTCTTCTTTAATTTTTCTATTAGCTATAATAATTCTTAACAACTTTGAATTTCTTAATTTATTTTAACAATAATTGCTAATTATATATAGACTTAAATATCTTTAACAAACGCAAATTTAATATCGAGATATATTATATTAAAAATAATTTAATTAGCGACAACTTTAGACAAAACAATATTTAATATATTTTATTTTTGTTTAAGACTTTAAACTTTATCGAGATAAATTATTAATTAACTAAAATAAAAATAGTTTATCTTGTATAAACAATACAAAAGACCAGATATTTAGTAGAAACAATTAAAAGACTTATTATAGTTTATATTAATTATTCGATTATAACAGATATTGTTAAACAAACTATACTATTCTTTTTATTAATCAATAAATTTAATTTTTGTCTTGTGCGTATCTTGTAGTATCTCTTACAATTTTTATTAAATATATATTATTGTGCAAAAAGATTGCATACAATTTCGAATATATTGTTTAAACTTGTTTTATTTAAAGATAAATATAATAAGAACAAATTATTAATCTTAGATAAAGTAGATAGCTTTGCAACAAATATAAAGATTATAACTAAATTAATACAACAAACTTTTAAAAAGAAATTAAACTTAATTAATTAAAATATAGTTAATAAAATAATCTTATTTTACTTAAATCTTGTTTAAATAAATAAAATCTTTAAAAAAAGACTTCTTAAAATATATGTTAAATTTATCAAGTAAATAGAAATTCTAACAATAATTCGAAAATTATCTATATTTTCTAGTATTTAATTTTTTAAAAAAGACAACTTACTCTACTTTATAAATTATACAAATTGCAAAAAACTTTATTTATTTAAGAATAAACTAATTATTAGATAAGATTTCGATTTTAACTTTAGAAATTAACTCGACTTATTAATTTTAATATTAGAAATTAATCGAAATTTAATTCGATTTCTATTATTTTAAAATTAACTCCATTCAATTTGACTTAATTTTCGATTTTAATATTAGAAATTAAATCGAATTATTAAGAAATCGAAAATAACATTATTATATTAAGATTTTCTATTTTTAAATATATACGTTATTATAATTTTGAATTTTTCGCTAAAGTATTAAGTAGTATACTTTGATATAAAAGTTACGCTTGCTTATATTATTTTAGAATAGCTTGCTTAAATTAGTTGCTACTTGTATTATTCTTTTGCATTATTATACTATATTATTAAGTTATAACTAAATAATTTAAGTAAATTATAAAACTAAGATTTTAAATTTATTAAATATAATTTATATTTATATTAATATTTTAATAATTCGAGTTAGTTTTTCGAATAAAATATTTAACTTTTTAAGAATTATACTATTGCTTTACAGTTATTAGTTTTTGATATGTTTTAAAATAAAATATACTTAAATATTGAAGTCTCGATAACTTAGTAATAAAGTATTTTAACTTTTAATAATAGTAATACAATATTTATAATAACATTGTTAAGAATATTATTGTACTCTTGTTAATTTTATTATAGATATTGTATTATTATTATTGCAAATTAAAAATTTAAAAATTTTAATTTTCCTTAAAATACAATATTTTTTTTTTTACAATTTTTAACAAAATCATGTAGAACAAAATTGTTAAATTTTTTAATTAAAAAAGTTAAATTAATAACTTAATTCTAGCTATTTAGATAGTTTAAATATATTACTATAAAATATTATTAAATAATTCTATATCAAAAGATTATAGAATAAAATATAATTTTCTACTATTTATTTTAGAATTTCTTTATACTAATATTAAGTCTTGACAATTCGAGTTAATTTTTTAAGTCGATTTTCGATTTTAAGTTTACAATTTAACTCGAATTATTAATTTTAATTTTAAAAATCAAATCGTTAAGACTTTCGAGTCGAATTAATATAAATTGTCAAAACTCGAATTAAATATTTAACTCGACGCAATTAGTCTAAGTTATAAGTATAATTGTCTGAGAACTAAGTTAACAGTTAAGTTATACTTAATTGTTTAGAAGTAAATATTATTAACAAATATTAAATATTCTTATTCTATTTAACAAGAGTATTAGATATAAATCTCGTAATATATACTCTTCTTAAAAGAAAAAATACTAATACTCTTGTTATATTGCAAATTTAAACGTTATTTAACTTCTAAATTTAATTACTATTCTATTTAGACTTTAAGAATCTATTCTATTGTACTAAATTTGTTGTTCTTGTTTTTTTGCATATTATACTATTAAATAGTCTTAATTTAATTCTTCTTAATATCTAGTTTGTTGTAGAACTTTCTATTGTGTTAGCAATAAACGCTTTTTTGCATTTAAATATATCTTATTTATTTTAATTTTTACAAAATTGTTTTAAAAAATATCTTCGAACAATTTGATAATTGTAACAATTTAAGCTAACTTGCTAGCAATTTCAATAATATTCTTAAAAAAAGTATAGATATTAACTACAATAGTAGAGTTCATATTAAAAATAACATTGTAACTATCTTATATAACTTAGAAGCATATTGTTGTTTTATTTGTTTTATTTGTTAGTTTACTTAATATTTGTTTAATAATTGTTGCAGATTAAATTATCTAATAATTAGTAACTAAAGTATCTATAAAACTACAAATTACTTTTTTGCAAATTAATTTATTTTTAAAATTAATATTTAATATATAGTTAAATTTGTCTTAATTGTTTTAAGCTTTTTCGCGTAGTACTTTAGCAATTTTAAATTTCGCAAAACAAAAAATAGAGAAAAATTAAAAAAAAATCTTGTCTATTAAATCTTTTGTATTTAATTGTTTAATAAACTTTAATTAATATAGTTTTTTTATTAGTATTAATTATCTTAAAATCTTTTTTATAATATAAATTTAAAAATTGATTGTTAAATATAACAAAATTTAAAACAAATTTGCAAGTTTTGTAGTTTGCAAAAATCTAGTCTTTTTTTATAGATAACAACTTATTAAAGTATATTAACGTAATATAAGATATAATATCATATACAAGATTGTTTATTTTAGTTGTTTTGTACTTCTTTTGCAAGTTAATAATCTAAAAAGTCTAGACATTAATATTATTTTGCAATTTTTTTTTAAATATTAATAATACTTATAGATACAAAGATAGATTCTAGAGACTTGTATAATATATAAATATTGTTGTTTTTATTAAAAGTTGCAAGCTATAAAGCAAAGTGCTTGCGTATTATAATATTAACATAAACAATACAATTTATATTGTAACTAATAAGATATATATAAGTTACTAGATAGATAAAATAATTGTTGATCTTTATCTTTTTTTTAGATTAAAATAGAGCAATATTATTTTCAATTATTTTTGCACTTAAGATGTCGAGACTAGAAACTAAATAAACAAAAAATATACTATTGTTTTTGCAAAATATAAATATAATAGAATAGCTATTAAGTATAAATATCCTGCAAATAAATTGCTCAATATTTATTATAATATATTTTCAAAAAGAATTGCGCTTAGATTTAATATTTGTTCAACTTAGTTTGTTGTTGTTTAATATAATCTAATTATTATTATTTTGCTAATTTAGTATTTTTGCAAAATTGTTTTTGATTGTCTAATTTGCAATTTTGCTTTTGCAAGCTTTTGCAATATTTTAACTAAAATAAAAGTTTTTATTTTTTTTTGTTAAAAACTATATTGCTTGCTTGTTAAACAACAACAATAGATAGATAATCTTGCAATACAATAATAGTAATAAAGACAATTTAAACAATTTAATAAGCAACAAAAAGTAACTCTTATAGAGATAAAGATATATTATATTATTTATTAACTGTTCGATAAATCTATAATATCTATTGTACATTGTTTTGATTGCTATATTAGTTTATACAATTATTGTTTCTATTTCGAAGATATTAACAATTTTTTTCTACAATTAATCTATTTAAATATTGTTAAGTCTAAAAAGAGACAAGAGATTATATATCTTAAAATCTATAATTTTTTAATTTAATAACAACTTAATAGATATACTAGATAAATTATTTAAGACAAACGCAAAGTTAAACTAATTGCGTCGAATTAAGTTATCAAGTTCGAATTAAATATTCGATTCGAATCTTGACAATTCATATTAATTTAACTTGAAAGTTTTAACAGTTTAATTTCTAAAATTAAAATCGATAATTCGAATCGAGTTATAAACTTAAAATCGAAAATTAATTCGAATTGTTAAAACTTAATATTAGTATAAAGAAATTCTGAAATAAATAGTAGAAAATTATATTTTATTCTATAATTTTTTGATATAAGATTATCTAATAATATATTATAATAATATATTCAAATTATCTAGATAGCTAGAGTTAAATTATTAACTTAGTTTGTTTAATTAAAAAGTTCGACAATTTTGTTCTATATAGTCTTGTCAAAGATTGTAAAAAAAAAAATTATATTTTAAAAAGAATTTAAAGTTTTAATCTTTTAATTCGCAATAAAAATAATACAATATTTATAATAAATTAATAAAAATATAATAATGCTCTTAATAACGTTATTATAAATATTGTATTACTATTATTAAAAGTTGAAATACTTTATTACTAAACTATTAAGACTTTAATATTTGAGCATATTTTATTTAAAAATATATAAAAAACTAATAACTTTAAAGCAATAATATAATTCTTAAAAAAACAAATATATTATTCGAAAAATCGACTCGAATTGCTAAGATATTAGTATAAATATAAATTATATTTAGTAAATTTAAAATCTTAGTTTTATAATTTACTTAAATTGTTTAATTATAACTTAATAATATAATATAATAATGCAAAAAAGTAATACAAGTAGCAACTAATTTAAGCAAGCTATTTTAAAATAATATAAGCAAGCGTAACTTTTATATCAAAGTATACTACTTAATACTTTAGCGAAAAATTCAAAATTATAATAACGTATATATTTAAAATAGAAAATCTTAATAAAATAACGTTATTTTCGATTTCTTAACAATTTAATTCGATTTCTAATATTAAAACCAAAAATTAAGTTAAATTAAATTAAATCGATTTTAAAATAATAGAAATTAAATCGAATTTCGAGTCGATTTCTAATGTTAAAATTGATAAGTTAAGTCGATTTCTAAAGTTAAAATCGAAACCCGATCCGACAATTAGTTTACTCGAAAAATCTATTTTTCTTGCTCTTAATCTATTGTTCTTTATATTATATCTATCTTATTTAAATCTATTGTTAATAACTATATCTCTTTGTCTCTTATTTAAATAAATAAGAAGTTTCTTTTACTTTATCATTTTAAAAATATTGTTGTTAATTTGTCTATTTACGAAGAGTAAATTTTAAAGATTAAGAATATCTTTTGCTAGAAAATCTATACAACTTGTAAAATTATATTAACGTATTTGTTTGCAATAAATATTTACTAAAACAATTATTACAAAAGATTACAATTATATATATAATTAATCGATATATATACTTTAAAAACAATTTTTAATAAAGATAAATTATCTTTTTATAAGCTTAATTAATTAATATTATTTTGCGTATTATAAATATCTATATTCTTACTAGCGTTGTTGCTATTTAAAGTTAATTAAAATAATACTTTAATATATATTCTTTTTGTTAGACAATATTTAAAGCAAAGACTAAACTAATTGTTTGTCAAACTAGAGAAATAAATATTAACTTTAGAAAGATTTTAAATTATTGTTGTTGCGATCTAGAATACATTTTATTAAACAATTTAAATTATATAATAGCAAGAATTTTCTATTTTAAGAATATTGTTAATAGACACTTCTAATATATATTTATTAGTTCTAGTGTTAATAATTATAGCAACAGTTATATTCTTTTGTTTATTATTACTAACAAGATCTATATTAGAAATTGTTTCGCTACAATTATGTTTATTGCAGTTAAACAAAACAACAAATAAAAAGTACTTTTAATATGTTTCTTGCACTATAAAGAAGAATACAATATAATAAAAAGAAATGATTCTCTATCTAGAAGAGAAAATCACCTTTTTATATTTAAGAAACTAGTTCTAATTAAAATTCCTGCTTAAGATAAAAAAGATCTTTATTAAAAAAATTTACAAAAAATCGTAATATTTTATTTATGCTTTTTCTATAAATTACGATTCTTAATAGCAATTCTTTAAAAAAAAATTGCTTTCAAAATATTATTTTCGACCATAATATTATTTTGTAGTAGTATATAATAATTAGAGCAGAAATCGAAATTTTATAATAATATATTATTAGTTAAAGCAAGAATTAAGTTATAACTTAAGAGAAAAAGCTAATAATATAATAGCAAAAAACTTTAATAAACAATTAATAAAAACATATAAAAATTAAAACAAAAATCGAAGTTTTGTAATAATATATTATATTGTTTTTAATTATAAGAGCAAAAGCGTATCTAGAAATACTAAGTTAATAAATAATTAACGCAATAATAAAAAGTAAAAAAAGATAATAAAGTATAAAGTATTAGAATAATCAAATATCGAAAAAATTGTATACAATATTGTGCAATAGCAATACAAAAATAAAAATTGTAACAGAAATTTACAATAAAAAAAGAGAAAATTTACAATAACAAAACAAGTATATTTTAGTAAAAATATAAACAAAAGATAGATTTATCTAGATTAATATATTTTTTGAGCAAATATAATTTTTTTTTAGGGATTTTTGAATTTTTTTTATATGCATAGAATTTTATATATAACAAAGTATCTTTAATTTTTATTTAATTTTTAAATATATAAAACTTAGAAAAGTAGACAATAAATATTGTTTGCAAGTTTCTTAATTATATTTAGCAATTTAAAGATATTCTTTTTGTTTATTTTAATTAAAGATTGTATACGCAACCGGTTTTTATTAATAAAAAAAAAGTTTCTACAAATGTTATTATTATTTAATTTGACTAAAATAAAGATATAATTAATAAAAATCTAAAAGTTTTAATATTTTCAATATTGTTTTTACAATTACAATTTTTAAACTTTTTTTATTATTAATTTTAAAATTATTTTTAATTATAATTTTTTTTAATCTAGAATTTTCTAAATTAAAGATTTGGTTTTTAAATATATATTTTAATTTTGTCAATTTTTTAATTTTTACTTTTTTAAGTTTTCTAATTAATATTTTGTAAACTTTTTTTTTTGCGTTTAATATTATTTATAAGTTGTGTAATTCTAAATAGTATAATATAATATAGCTTGCGTATAATAGAATTTTTAAGCAAAATAAATTTTGTGTTTTTAATAATATTAGCTTTTATTGTTTCTTTATTTTTAAAGATTTTGCTTTAAAGCTTGCTTCTAAATTTAGTTTTTAAATTTTTAATTGTTTAAATTTGTTTATCGAAAAAAATTAATAAAATTTTAAATAAAATTTTTATTAAAAATTTCTTAAAATTAAGATTAAAAGAAATCTTTTTATTGTAGAACAATTAGCAATTTTCTAAGTCTATTATAGTATTAATATTAATATTGATAAAATTTGACTAAATATTGCTATTAAAATCGATTATTATTTAAGTATAATATATTGAATTAGAAGACAGATAAAAGATTAAAAATTAATAAAAATTAAATATAATAATTGTAAAAATTATAATAATTTAAAGATATTATACAAATATTACTCTTGAATTTGTTATATTAAAAAGAACGCAAATTATTAATAAATTTAACAAACAATTTTTAATTACTATAATATTATTGTGTTCTAAAAAAAAGATACATATTGTTGTTTGCTTTAAATTTCTATAAAATGTTTAAAATAATTTTTCTCTAATTAACAAGTAAAAATCGCAATTAATTCTTAGATTTTCTTCTTCTCTTGATTTAATATTGTAGATATAAATAACAAAACGTTTAAAAAAATTGTCTTTAATTTCTATTTTAACTAGTATAACTAATTCGAATTTGTATTTTTCGCAAATTTCGATAAAAGTATTTTCGATAATAATATTTTCGATAATAATAAAATACTCTTTTACTAAATTTTTTATAATAACATCTAATTTATAAACCTAATAAAATAAATAAATAAAAATTGTTAAAAAAATTGTTTAAAATTGTTTAAAAAGTAATTAAAAGAATTAATAATTAAAACTTAATTAATTTAGATTGATCGCATCGATTCGAGAAATCGAGTTCGATTCAAGAAATCGAATTAGATCTTGACAATTCGATTCGAATCAAATCGAAAGTCTTGACAATTCAATTTTTAAAATTGAAATTAACAATTTGATTCGATTTTAAACTTGAAATCGAAAATCGAATTAAAAAATCGAATCGAATTATCAAAACTTAATATTAATATAAAGAAATTCTAAAATAAATAGTAGAAAATTATGTTCTATTTTATAATTTTTTAATATAAGATTATTTAGTAATGCATTATAATAATGCATTCGAATTATTTAAATAACTAAAGTCAAATTATTGACTTAACCTTTTTAATCAAAGAATTCGACAATTTTATTTTGCATAATTTTGTCAAAGATTGTAAAAAAAAAAATTATTATATCTTAAAAAAATTCAAATTTTCGATTTTTCAATTCGCGATAACAATAACATAATATTTACGATAAAAAAAAAGTATAGTAATGCTCTTGATAACGTTATTATAAATGTTGTGTTACTATTATTAAAAATTAAAACGCTCTATTATTGAGCTATTAAGACTTTGATATTTGAGCATACTTTGTTTAAAAATATATAGAGAACTAATAATTCTAAAGTAATAGCATAATTCTTAAAAACTTAAATACATTATTCGAAAAATTGATTCAAATTGTTAAGATATTAGTTTTATTATAAATTATAATTAATTTGTTTAAAATTTTAGTTGTACATTTTAAATTTAATAATGCAATATAGTAATGCAATATATTAATGCAATATAATAATGCATTATAATATTAATTCGTAATAATAAGCTCTCTAAACTAAGTATATAAAATTATTAATTCGAAATCTTAATAATTCGAAATCTTAATAATCTTGTTTATTGTACTATTATTTTGAACAATTTAATTCGAGTTGCTTTCAATTTTGTTATTATTTTTGTTGTCGCAATTTTAATTTTTATTGTTTGCATTTTTCTCTTTGCTATTATTATTAATATTAATAACTTTATAGTAGTTATAACTTAACGTTTTAGCATTTTCTTAAACTATATATCGAATTTCCTAATTATTATTATTTTCTTTAATAACATTGTCAAAATTCTTTATCTTGGCATCGATAAAATTGGAAATTTTTCTCTTTTTCGCATTTTTTAATAACGCGAATTTCTTAACAAAGTTGCTATACAAATTGAAAGAATCGACATTATTAACTTTTTTCAAGTTATTTAAATTATTATAGTAAATAACTCGTTATTAAATAATCTTTACAATTGATTTTATAAATGTTAAGAAGCTTTTATTAATATTAAACTTATTATTGATACTTAATTACAATATTAATTAGCTTAAATATAGAAAACAAGTAATGCATTTAAATAATGCATACATTTTGAGAGAAAAACGTTATTATTATATTTGTATTTTTACGCATTGCTTGCGTTTCTTAAGTAACTTTAAGTCCCTTTATCTCTTTGATCGCAAATTTCTTTTTTGCTTTTTGTCTAAATTAATTTTCAAAACATTATGTTGTTAAGTTCTTAACATTGTGTGTTTTATTGCATTATTTAAATGCATTATTATAAATATCTTGATTAATTCGATGTTTATTAATTTTATTATTTATATTATCTTTATAACTTTACAATTCGATTAAGAAACTTTTATTTAAATAGATGTTTTACACAATTTCTTAATGCGAATCAAGATAATCTTGCAATGGTTACTTTGTTTTCGATATAATTTTTTTTATTATTATTTTATTTTTGCCTACGATTGCGACTTGCAATACTTTTTAAATTTATTAATAGTGATTTTATTGTTTGTGCAATTTCTTAGCTTAATTTACTAGTAATACATATAGATAATGCAATCGTACATTAAATTATAAGTATATCTTGATATTTAATAGAGTGTTATAAGATTTAAAATGTAAAAGAGTTTTAAAGATCAATAAAATTATAAATCAAATATTAAGAGATAATTTTACAAATTAAAGTAAAAATTATATGCGTCAAAATTAGAATTATTTCTTACTTCTACTTTTACTTACTTTGAACTTTTTACTTAATACAATTATTATTATTTTACATTAACATTTATCTAATTTTATCGATAAGTAATACAAGTATATTTACGTTAACTTCTTTATTATTTATTTTACGTAATTTTGTTGTTAATTGTTAATTTAAGCTTCTGTTTTTACGCAATTTTTAACGCAATTTTTGATATGTTTCTATTGATAAAAGTTCTAAAAATTATCGCGCTTTTCTTTATAATTTCTTACGTACACATTAATTTATTTTAATTAATATTATTATCTTCGATAATTTGCATAAAATAAACGAATAATGCATGCGAATAATGCAATAAGTTTTGTTTATAATTAACAAGCTCAATTTGCTAATTTAAAAGTTCGCTTCGAAGCTCTCTTGCAATAAAATAATTTCTCGTAATTAATTTAAACAAGACAAAACAAATAGTAATAAAGACAAGAGTGTCAATAATAAAAGTATTAAAGAAAATAGTATTTATAGTATTGACGTAAACAAAATAATGCAAATAAATAATGCATTTTTAACTAATATATTAATGTTTTGCAATAAAAAGAGCAAAAATAAAAGTTTAAAATTGTTGCACTTCAAAAGATTAAAAACTATTAAAAATCGATTAAATTTTTTTATTTTTAAACACTTATTTTAACGTCTAATTCGCGAAATACTATACGACGAAATTCAAAATTATAATTGTAAAAAGAACGAATATTGCATTTAGAATTCGATCTTAAACGCATTTTAAGAAGTCGCAAAAACGTTTATATGCATTTTCTTCTCTAATAAGTGTATTATCTTGTTGCATTATTATTGTAATTACAAAATTTAATTAACATTTTACTCTATATAAATTCGAATTTTGCAACAATTTACGTTAAACGCGTAACAATTTAACTTAAGAATTGTTAATTTATTAAGCATTTAATAAAGCAATTCGATCTTTTTTAGTAATAGAAATTCTAAAATAATTTTATAATTTTTTCTCGAATAATTATAATGTGTTCTTTGTGTTAACTATAAGTTAAATATTCGAAATTCGATTATTAATAATTTTTTTCTAGCAATCGAAGTTATTAAATACATTATCTTTGTGCATTATTATTAATAAAATTTGTTTATTTATATTGTAGTTATAAATGCGATATCTTCAATAACATAACACATTTATTAATAAATCTAATTTAGAATAATCTCAAACTTTATTCGAAAAGATTTTTTTTTGTTTATTGTTTAATTATTATTCTTTTCTTTACGATATATGTTTTACGATTTAATAACAATCTTTTTTAAGTTTAAATTTATAGTACAATTATAATACTTAATTATTATAATTTGCTCGATTGTTTACGAACTTATTTAAGATCGATTTTATCGACATATTTTTTAAATAAAACTAAAAGTTCGTTTAATATTTATTAATAACATTAAACATAAAAACACATTTCGAGTTATTTGCGTTAATTTAAGAAAATTCGAAGCGTTGTCTCTTCAATATTTTCAAGTTAAATATTTATTTTTTATAATATTAGTTCGAAGATATCGATCGTCTTTATTTTGAGTTGAACAAAAACGTTAAAATTGTCGAAATAAAAATTTCGCAATAATCGCAACAAGCTACAAAGATATTAGCAAAAAATTATATATATTATTATATTGCATTATTTCTTTAGCAATATTTGCTTTTTGTACTTTTACTTTTAAACTAACAATTAAATTGTAATAACGTCGAAAATAGATTTTAAATTTGATTTAATATTTTGTTTCGTAATTAATAGCATTATTATTATTTTTCTTATTTTATATCTTGTAAAGATTCAATTTTTGCGTAGAATTTAAAATGTTAACAAGATTATATAATTTTTTATGAAGTTTTTTGTTTTCGAATAATATTTCGCAAGCTTTGTTGAAATTTTATTGCAAATTCTTGTTACAATTTTTATCAAAAAACAAATATTAATTTCAATTGTTTTCTTTAAATATTCAAGATAATTAAATATTACATCGAATATTCGAAATTTTAAATAAATGCTTGTATTAGTTGTTTATAAAACTATAAGAATGCATTTATAAAAAAAAATTGTTAACAAATAAAATCAATTGTTACTTATTTTCGTTTAGTCTAATTTGTTATATTTTTTGATTTTAAGAATATTTTTTTACTTAAAGATTAATAAAATCGCGTAATTAATACGTACGACAAAGCATTAAACAAATAAAGTTTCAACGAATACGAATATTTTGTACTAGTTTTCGTAATTTTTTTTTAATTTGTTTTTGAAAGACTTTGAAGCAAAGCAAACGTTAAGTTAAATTATTAATAACAATTGTAGAAGCGCAAATCTAAATAGAATTTAACAAATGCATTATCTCTTTACATTATTACAAAAAAAAAATCTTTTTAATTACAATAGACAAGTTTATATTTCTTGCAATATTCTAAATTTGTGCATTTTTCAATTGCATAACAGTATTGTTAATTATTGCTTTTAATTTTAAAGTTGCAATAAAATCTTAAGTTACTAAATTAATAATATAAGTTAAACAAAAAATAGAGTTTTGTTGTTTATTTTATTAAAATTTTCGTTAATTTAAAACTTTTTTAAGTTTGTCTTTTAAAGTGTTATTATTGTTTGCGTTATTAGTAACAACATCAAGAAATTTGTCTTTAATTTTAAAAAACTTTAAGATCTTTATAAGCTTTAACATTAATTAACAATCTATATGCTTAATATTAAGAGAAATAAATTTAATAAAATGTTTGCGAAATTGAAATGCAATATTAACTTAATATATTAACACTTTTAAGTAAACAACTTTTTAAGAACTAAATTATGCATTCAAAGCAATAAAGACACGCTAAATATTTTTAAAATCTATTTTGATTTTTTTACAAATTTGATCGAATTTCGAGAGAATTATTTTCGATAATTTCGTGCAATCTAGAAGCATTAACTTTGATCGAAGCATTTTTAATAATTTTCGAAAGTAAGAATTATTAATAATTCGAAAGAGTAAATTTACATTAACAAAAGTTTTGCATAATTAATTTTTTCAATTATCTTAAACAAAGAAGAACGACAAATCGATATAACTTTTCTTCTAATAATATATTAGTTTTGCATTATTTATTTGCATTATTAACTATACCTTACGCAATTAAAGACTAAATCGATTGAGATTTGCGATCTAGATCTTTTTCATTTTAAATAAAAAGTAAATTAAAAATGTTTCTTTATATTTGTTGTGTTTGAATAATTGTAAGCAATAGAATAATTTAAAAGTTGGTAACAACTTTTGCAAATAATCTTAGAAAAACTTTTTACAATTGAAGTTACTTAAACAAATTTATTTTAAAGCTTAAACTATGCTTTTGTATCAATTTTTTTTACTTAATATAAATTGACAAGTCTTGATTAAGTTTTATTTTAAAATACTTTTGTTAGTTGCAATTTATAATTATTATTCTTGAAATTAAATGTTAGTATTTGAACTTTATTCGACATATTTGTTTCTCTCTTTTAATATAAGCAACGAAAAATTGTTTCTAATTTTGTTTAATGTTTTTTAAAAAAAAATCTATTGTCGAAAATAAAATTGAGAAAATTTTAATCGAATTGACTCGCAAATTAATTAGAACGTAAACTATTAAATAACAAATTGCGCAAAATAGATTCGCGAAAATTATCTTCGATTAAAGATAATAGTTGATTTGGAGCTTTTAAAGAATTAAATATATTGCAAACAAAAATAATAGAAACAATGTTTTTAAATAATATATAAAGAATCTTTTTAAAATAAAAAAATAATGCAAAATAATAATGCAAGTAACAATTAAATTAAACAAATTATTATAGAATAAAGTGTAGTTGTAAACTCGAGAATGTTAAGAGAATCTCTTTAAAATAAAAAAGTAATACAAAATAATAATGCAAGCAACAATCAATTCGAGTAGATTATTATGTAATAATATAAACAAATTTGATTATAATCTCGAAGTATATTAAACTATACTCTAGTTAAAATTTCAAAGTTATAATAACATAAGTCTAAAAATAGTAATTCTTGACATAATAATGTGATTTTCGATTTCTTAACAATTCGATTCGATTTTAATTTTTGAAATTAAAAATCGACTCAATTCGATTTGAGTCGATTTTAAAATAGTCGAAATCGAATTAATTTTCGATTTAATTTCTAAGGTCAAATCGTTGATTCGAGTCGATTCTAGAAGTTGAAATCGAAAACCAAATCGACGATTAATCTAAATTAATTGAAAGTTCTATTTAAAACTTTCAATATAAGAAAAATTAAATCTATTATTTTATTATAGTAGTCGATAACAAATAACAAAGTTAACTTAAAAAAATCTAAATAGTTTTTTACAAAAGAAAAACCTTCGACTGTTGCTATTATATTATATATTGCTAATACTAGTAATGCAAAAGTTAACTTCTTTCTGTTTTTGCTATATTTATTAAACAATTTCTTTAAAGCTTTATTTTATTCTTTTAGATATTTATTTTGTTTTATTAAGTTAAATATTTTTAAAAAATTGTTATTAATTGTTGTGCAATAGTATTGTTCTATAATAGTACAATTTTATCGAATTGTTAGTAACAAGATATGTAAGAAGCTAGATTCTATTAAAGTTACGAAAAGCAACTATATACTAGAAGTGCAAACGCGACAAAAAGGCGCGTCTACGAAAGACTTTCTTAGATAGAATAATATTTGTCGTACTAAAAAGAAAAGCCTATCGTAATAGTCTATTATCAACAAAAAGAAAAGACGTTGTCTCAATATTTTTCAAGCAATTCTAATCGACTTGCTTGTGAAAGACTTTATTGACAAGTTTCTTAAGTTGTAAAGAGCAACAAAAGAATAATACGACAACAACAAAAGACTTTTGCAGCACAATCTATTGCAATAGTAACTATTGTTAAAACGAAATAACAACAAAATTGACAAAGAAATTTTGCTTCAATAGTATTTGTCTTGTAATAAAAGAATTCTATTTTGACAAGAACTTTAGCAAAATAACAACAACAAATCTTTGCTCGCTAGATATAAGAACTAGAGAATTGACGTGCGAAGTAGTAGAAGTCTTGCAACTTTTTAATATATAATAATCGAATAAAAAGACAACTACTTTTATAGCATTTTTGTAGTCGTCAATTAGATCGAAAGCGTTCTTGAGTTCTAAAAGATTTCTTTATTTGTTTTATTTAAACTTATAATCTTTTTATTGTAAAAGATATTTTACGTCGCATTTGACAATACGTTTGTTGACAAAACAATTAATTACAAAGAATTTAACTTTATCGATATCTTTATTTACGAATATCGAGTCAAGATAATTAGAACGACTTTGCTAAAAAGAATTCGATTTTAACAAAAAACAAAATTCTAGTTGAGCAATAATAAAGACGAGATAAATTTGCTATTAAGAAGACAATTTCAATTTATATGCGAGTCGATCGATCTTTTTTGTTACACGAAATAATTTAATATATTGTTGACTAAACTTAAGATCAAGACGTTTAATAAAGAATATATTATATCTTTAATATAGCCTTAATAGAGCATAATTATCTATCTTAAGAAATATAGATAGATATTTTTTATTATAGTAATATTTCGCGTTTATTTGCGCAAAGACAATAAAGTCAAAGATCTAATTTTGCGTTTATAAGACGTCGAAGAATTTCTTGTTTGCAAAAGATTTTAACAAATTAAATGTCTACAACAAAGTAAAGTTATACGCAATCTTATTAGAGATTTTGTCAATAGCAGAATTGACAACATTATTTAGATATCGTTGTATCTTAAGCAACAATTGCGATTATTAAATAGAACAATCTATAATATTTATGTAAAAGCAAAGAACAATTTCTATTGTCTAATTAATACGTTCGAAATAATTATCGATTTGTAAGTAATAAGTTGTAGAGTAAAGAAGTTTTATTTCTAGTTAATAAAACATAACTATTTATATTTCGAATAAGAATTTTCGATCGCAATCGAAAATAATTGTCTTTAACAATTCTTAATTAACGAAATTCAAACAATTAAGTAATGCTTCGTCTTACTAGAACGTCAAGTAAATCTTTTTTCCACATATAAGCGTAATACGCTTATTAAATTTGCAAGATATTGATATAGCGCAATCGTATCTTTTTGTAGACTTCGATAATACTAAATTAAAGTTAATGCTAATAGTGTAAAAGAATACTAAGAGCGTTAATATTAATTGAAGAGAGTTATAAGACGCGTAACATCTAATCTGATAAATCTAATATTCTAAGCAATGTTTTAGATAATTACGAAGATATCGCGACAAGTCGCGAATATATTAGAAGACAAAGACTTTGATGTAGCATCTAGCAAATCTAGAATAATCGTCGTCGTACGTTATGTCAAAAATATTCTTGATTACTAAATAAGAAATGCAAAATTGTCTTAATTCGTATGCGTAATTCTCGATAATAAAGTAATTTAAGCAAAAAATAAGTTTTTGCTCTTTTTAATAGAAGAAACGCTTTGCAGCAATCTTGCTACTATTCTTGACGTTAAGAATGTTAGTAATACGTTTTCAACTAAAATTGAACTTATACTTGTTCAATATTTGTTGGCAAAAGTCTTTCTTTATCTTTATCAAGAAAGTAATAAAGAGAACGTCGAGAACATTTTTGTCTTTAAGAAGATCGATATTTTTGACGTTATTACTTAACAAACAAGAAAGCGCGTTAAGAACGATATGCTATTTGTCTAATTTATGTCGAATTCTAGATTAAAGCGTTAAATATAATTTAAGATTTTTACGAGTTTAAGATTTAGCTTGTTAATCGAGATTGTAATAAGAGTTGTTTGTTTAACAATATTAAATGCAATTTTATAATTAATATAAACAATAGTAAGTTCAAAAGAGATTTTTACGATATAACAAATCTTCTTCAAAACTTAAACTATTCTCGCAAGCTTTAGTTTCGTCAATTAATAACAAGACTTCGCAAAAATAACAAGACGATTAAGAAATAAAATAAACTCAATAGCGTAATAGAATAGATAAACTTAATTCGCGAAAGACTTCGTCGCAAGAGATTTTTGTTTTAATAAGAAATTTTTCGATTTTGTAATTAATTTCTCTAATAAGAAAGTCTTTCGCAATTAGGTCCCTTTAATATAATATATTATTGCGTCTCCTCGAAGCTAAATTCTTTGCTAGCGTCTAGATCGACAAAAAGTTGACAACAAAAATTTGCATACACAAGATAAAAAGACTTTAACAACATAGATTTGATTATTGCAAAGAAAAGAATTTCTTGCTTTGTAAAATTTAGGAATTTTGTTTTGCAAAAATAATTTTGGCAAGCACTTTTAACAATAGATTTGTTTTGTAGAAGATCTATTTTTCTTTTCTAAAGTAATTTGAAATAATCGACATAGTAAGAAATATAATTTTTTAGTTAATTAGTTAGTTCAAGAAAGATCTTGAGTTACTTTAGTATTCTTGAAAATTAAAGCATAGAAATAACGCAAAGCTCTTTCTCTACAATAGTTAGTTTCAATAAGTTAATCTTTTGTTCTAGCAAGAAGACAATAAGATATTCGATAAAGACTTTAAAAGACTTAATAGATACATTGTTTTTATCTAGCATATTAAAAATGTCTCGAAGATATTTAACGTATTTCTTCGCGATATAAGGAAAGATAACAATGTCGTCGATATAGACTCTAGAGAATTGACGAAAAATACAAAGAAAACAATCTATTTAACGTTAAACGTACGCTAATAAGTTTTTGTAATTTATAATTGCGACATTGAAGCTTTCTTGATCTCGATACAATATTACTATTAATTTGTGTCGATTAAATAGATAAACTCTCTATTAATAGAAGAATGTTAAACAATCAAGTATTGTAATAAAAGAACAATCTTGAAGAAGAGCAATAATATCGATCTAAAGCAAAAGAGAATACACATTAGACTAAATTAAGACGTTTAGATCGCGAATATCTACTACAACGCGTTTTTTTTTTATTATCTTAATTTCTCTAGACGCAAAAAACTAAATAAAAGAATAACGTAAATTTGTTGATTTAATTTATTCTACTATTGACATAAAGCTTGTTAAAGATTTTGTTAATCAACTCTTTGTCTTGTTCTTTTAACAAATAAATCTTAACTTTACTATTGACGCAAGATTTTTGATTCAATTTTAAGAGAATTCTTATTTAATTGTTTTTAAGAAGATCGACAAAGCTAATATTCTATCAAAAAGCAAGATAGTTTTGCACAATTTGCAAAAAGATACTAACATTCGCAAACAAGAAATTGTAGATAATCACTTTATTGAATTGAACAATTTTGTCTACGAAAGACTTTGTTAGACACACTAGTAACGCGTAAGACAAATAGACGTCGACAAGTATTTTCTTGTTAAGAAAAGTCTTTCGTAGATTGTTTTAAAAATTGTGCGCTTTAATTGACAATATTGCGATTGTTGTAGCGTAAGCAATAGCGCAAGCAAAAACAAGCTTTCTAAATTAGTTATTCTAATAAGTAAATTTAAGTTTACGAACAACAAGATTGCATATATAATTATTTGCGTTTACAATAAAGGTATTAGAATAGTTTATCTGCACATCGTGATCGAGACAATAATTAAAAAAAATTTGAATCGATTTGTTGTTATTAATGCGCGCTATTATTGCTCTTGTAGAGATATTTATTATTTTGACGTAGAAAATCAAGCTAGTATTATTCTTAGACTTGAATAGAAAATCTCGATCTTTCGATACGTCTAAGTAATGCACAACAAGAGGCATTTTTGTGCGCGAAGAGATAATAATAGTTTTTCGTAAATAAATAGAGCAAATAACAAATTTCGAGAACTTAATTTCGATCTAAGTAATAACGTCGCAATTATCAATATAAATCTCTCGTTTTTTGACGTCTATAACAATGCTTTCTAATTCGATAATATTATTGTTAATAAACATATTTGTTTTGAGATTGTTAATTAGATAAACTTTGCATCGTATATAAGCAATAATATCTTTAATTGTCTTTTCTTCTCAAAATATAAAAATTAAATATCGCATACTTAAAGCTCTAATACTTAATAATTTCTAGATTACATACTTTTAGCAATGTTGTTATAGTACAAATTTGCGTATTTAAAGTCTAAGTCTTAAATTAGATACAATCTGCACAAATAACATTAACGTTAATATCGTAATAAACGTTATCGAGAATAAATTCTCGAGATAGTATTACTTTGTCCTTAATATATAAATACTCTTAATATGCATATTCTATTTCTATTTTCTTGAAGACGTCTATTGAGAAGATTATAATAGTAGACTTTTTGTTTGCGAAAGACTTTAACAAGATACTAAAGCTCTTAATCGCGTTAATAGTAGTAGCACTATATACTTTAATAAATAGTGTAAGTATTTCGATAGCAAAAGAGAATGTCTCGATAGATTTAGAACTTTTGTTCGCCAAAGACTTCGACAAACTATTGTTGTTTATAAAAGTCTTTAAAAGATTGCGCACAATTTAATAAGTCTTTTTCAAATAAATATGAGAAAGATTTTTAAAGTCGAAGCAATTCTTGTAGCAACAACATTAATAGATAGAATTTAAGAGAGTAATTATATATGCTAAAGACTTAAGAACGTCTCAAAAGTCTTTGTCGAGATTATAGTAGTTCAAATTGTCGCAAATTGCGTAGTATTTATCTATTGCGTCAAGATTCTTGTTTTTATCTTTATAAAAGTCTTTTGCAAATGTCTTGTTCTTGTTCTTCTTATTAAGAACGTATGTTTGTTGTCTTCGTAAAAAAAATTCGTCGCTTTAAAAGACGTTGTTCTAATTGAATTAATTCTTTCTTTAATTCGAGAAATCGAACGCATTTTCTACAATAATTTGTAAAGATTGTCTTGCTAAAGACAATATAGCTATAAGTTTAATTAGCTCGAAACTAAAAGACTATCAAATTTAATAAGCCAAATTCTAATACTAATAAGAAGCTTAGTTTTGCGATTGCGCAAAATAATATTGAGAAGCAAAATTCTTAATTGATTGAGAAAAATTGTCTCGAGTTTGTCGTCGATTATGTTTACTAATATTGTTGAAATTCGACTTTTAATCAAAGTTCTTAGTATATTTAGTTATATCGAATTAAATGTCGATCTTGCTATTTATCTAATTAAGAAATGCTCTTATAGTAATAATTGACGTTAATTCTAGAATGTTACGCCTAAATTTCTAGTTCAAGTTGTTTTATACTATAAAGAGTTAATTGTAAAGAAAAGACATTTTTGTTGTCTTAGTGTAACGAAAGATATTTTGAGCATAGAGACGAGAATTCTTTTGCTATTAAGTATTTGTTATAGTATATTGTTCTTGTTGTAGATGTTGCAAGGCAATCGAAGTTCTTTTCTTAAAACAATAAATTAATGCTTTGTATCAATTGTTAAGATTAACGTTTCTAAGAAATTGTTTCTCGAGATCGAAAAGTTTTATAAAATGTTAAATAAAAACAAAATTGCGTAGATATTGCGACAACGTTGTTCTAAACTTTGTTTTATCGCAAAAAGAAGTTATATCTTTTAGACAATTTACGAAGACATAGACATTACAATAAAACACGTATTTGCTAATATTAACAATAGAGAAGTTAATGTTTGCAAGATCGTCGTATTTTAAATCAAAATATTCGATATTATTAGACTTTTATTTATTATTGTCGTTTTTTACAAAATTAGACAAATTATTGAAAGACAAGATAAGATTCTAATCGTCGTAATTGCGAAAGACTTTCGCAATTATCGTCGTTATTTCTCGCTTCTAAACATCGATAAAAGCTAACAATAGTAGCTAGTTATTGATTATTTTCGATCTAAGTATATTCTTGATAATGTCGAAAGATTTAATTGATTGTTTAAAGGTATTACTTGTAGACATTTTGTCTATAGAAAATCGACTAAAGACAATAATAGTCTTCTCGAGTTGTCGAATTGCGAGACGAAATGCTACTCTATTCGTAGATTACTTTGTCAATTAGAAACGTATATCGATAGATTGATTACAAGAACAATTAATAGATTCGACAAAAAAGAATTGAAAGATGTTTCTAACTATAGAAGCAACGTAGATCTTTATTTAATCGAAAACAATTTCTTTGTAACAATAATCTATAAAAATAAATTTATTAATTTGATAGACAAGAACTATGATATTGCAATTAACAATAAATGTAACAATAGAAATCAACTTGCAAAAGACTTTCATAACAAGAGACTATTAAAGCAAGAATGTTCTTATTGAGACAAAAATATTCTTATAAAAGAAAAAAGAGTAGTAAGTAATTTTGCAAAAAGTTGTCTTGTAGAGACTTCGACAACAAGTAAGAAGTAGATAACCTGTAAGAGACTTTCGAAGCAAGAATATTTTTATTGAAGCAAAAATATTCTTGCGAAAAGTACATAATTTGCAAAAGAGTCGTAATCTAATAGAAGAATTCTTTCGCAAACAAGAAAGAATTGCACAATTAACAAACAAACAAAAGATTAAGAACGAACTAATTAAAAGAACGCGATCTAATAAAAGTATTACTTTTTGATAATTGCAATAACAAGAGATGCTATTGCAAACTAATATTGTTGAAGTTATCAATTTGTCAATAACAAGATGTGTAAGAAGCTAGATTCTATTAAAGCTACGAAAAGCGACTATATACTAGAAGTGCAAACGCGACAAAAAGGCGCGCCTGCGAAAGACTTTCTCAAGCAGGATAATGTTTATTGTACTAGAAAGAGAAGTTTGTCGTAACACAAATAAATTCATTATATATACTTTAACTTATATTTGTCGAAAATTAAAGTAATTGTTGTTCTCTTTCTTAAGTACAAAACAATATTAAATAATTGTAGAATTTTTAACTTAGTTTTTTCTATTGTTTTAACAAAGATTTTTGTAAAATTATTAAACTATATATAAATTGCGTTTTTTATAGATAATTTATAATTGTAGTAAAGCGACTGTTAAATTATAATTGTTTTAATCGATATACTACTTTATTTCTAGAAAATTATTAATGCTATTTCTAGTTTTGTAGTCAATATAGCAACAATAATAATTGTTAAATCTTATATATTGTTATCTAATTTTGCATCCAAAATTTTGCAATTTTTGAACTTTATAGTATATGTTGTCTCTATATAGAGCGTTGTAAAATTATTAATTAATTTTCTTGTTCGCATTGCTAGTTTTCGAAGAGATTTAAGAGATTTTTTTTTTTTTGCGCATTTGTTATTATGTCGCAATTTGTTTTTTAATGCTTTTTTAATAAATATTTCTATATTAAATTAAATATTAAAGAAGTTATTTTTTTAAGAATTTTTCGAATAAATAATAAAGCAATATTATAGTTCTTTTAAGCAAAAAAGCACTTTTAAATAAGTTTAATTATATAAATAAATAATGCAATATAATAAATTACTTTACTATCTTAATTTAAACAAAAATATCTTAAGATTTCTTATTTTAATATTTTTGCAAATATCTTAAATGTTAAATGTTAAAATAGTTGTTTATAAAATTGATTGTTTCGATTAAATCGAACTTATTGTACTATATATTATGCGTTAAATCTTAATCTTTTTACTTAATTAAGTACTAAACAATTTTTTTTCGATATTATTTATAGATAATAATTTGATATTTACAATTTTAAAATATTTTTTTTCTTTCTTTAACGCAAATTCTAATATAGCAATAAATTTTATAAAATGAATTTTTTAGTTAAAGAGCAAATCTAGTTTAAACGTTAAATATTTATAGACTTCTAATATTGTAAAAGATTTTGCTCTTTAATTTAAAATTTTTAAATTTTTTAAATCTAAAATCTTGTATTCGAAATAAAGTTTAAAAAAGATTATTATTCTTTTTTAAAATAAGTAATTAATAATAATTGTTATATTAAAGTTTTATTTTTACGTTGACAAGTACTATAGATTTTGCAATTTTTTCTTTCTTTCTCTTTTTGCAATATTCTTAATATCTTCTTTGTAAGAGTTAATTAATAATAGAATATTGCAAACATTTTTTGATAAATTAGTTTATTTAAAGATTTTTTTATTAATATATTCTTTAAGTTGTTTAAAATATTACGCAATTTAATAACAAAATATTTCTAATTTGTATTCGAATTTATTACAAAATAGTAATATAGCATTATCTCAATTATGTAGTTAAATCTTTTCGATTAACTATTTAACTATAGATAATAAGTAATAAAATATTATAAATCGACTTCTAGCAAATAGAAAATTGCTTTCTATAAAATAAATAAAAATACTTCGTCTCGATTAAAAATAATATATAAAGAAAGACTCTAATTTGCGAAAGCGACAATAAACTTAATAGTTTATTTTTTAATTAAGAAAGTTGTCTTTTTAGTTATTGTTGTAATTCTCTTAAGGAATTTGTCTATTATTAATATTAGAGAACATTAATTGTCAAACAGCTTCGACAAGATAAAAATAAAATCAATAATAATAATACAAAATATCTTTAGTTCTGTAATAATAAGTTGTAGTTGTTTGTACAAGAAATATATAGCTATATTGTTAAGCTAATATAATAATTAATATTTTAGATATCTTTTTGATCGCTTAATTAAGTTTCTTATATAATAATTAACTATAATTTTATTATAGATACGTAAGAATTCTTTATGCGTTTGTGTTATACAATAGTTTAAAGATTTTCGCTTTTATAGTTTTAAAAATACACAATTTTAGTTGTTTGTTTTTTTTTGTTTTAAAAATAAACAAGTTTTTTTTTTATATAAATTAAATGTCTTGTATTTTAATTTCTTTTAGTTTAATTGGTTTCTCGAATACTATCAATTTTTCGAGATAATAATCTTTTTAAAAAAAAATTGTTAAAATTGTTAAAATTATAATAGTAGATTTTCGTTCTATTGTTTTTAAATTTGTTAATTTTTTTGTTATTGTATTTGTTATATTAGATATTAAAACTACAATTTAAGTTTCTATTATTAAAGCTAAAACTTTTGTTAAAATAATAATAGCCAATTTTTGTTTTATTAATATTTATTCTAAATTAATTAGATAGTTTTGACTTTTTTGTTAATTATTACAATATTTTTTGTGTTAACTAAAAAGCATTTTGTAGATTTTAAATTATTTTTTATTAATTTTATAAATCTTTATTAATTTTTTTTAGAGTAAGGCTATTTTAATCAAAATAATATAATATATTAATATCTTGTTTAGAATTTTATTATTTGTAAAATAATTTTAAAAATAATTTTTTCACAATAGTTGTAAAAGAGCATTAAGAATAATATTGTATGTCTCAACTTTCTATCTAATATTAAAAGAAAACTATATATATTGTAAGACGCAAATAAATTGTAGATTTATTTAATTAATAAAAGAGAAAAAATTAATTTGTTTTGCAATATCGATTGTCGCAAAATAATTAATAAAAACTACAATAGACTTATTTAAAATATAATTTAATATATATTGGATTTTTTTAAGTGTTTAGACAAGCGTTACTACTTTAAGTTCTATTAATTAGTATTTCTTTTTAACGTTATTTAGTAGTTTAAAGAGATATATTATAGTTTTAATATTAGTTGTTTAAAAGAAATTTGTATCGAAATTATCTTTTATATAATAAATATAAATTTCGAACTTATATTTTTGAAATTTATCTATATTAATATATATTTATCTCTAGAGATTATAATAATAAGCTTTGTAGCTTTATATTGTTAAAAATAATACTAGTATTTTTGCAATATTATAAGCCATTTTTTTTATTTTTAGTCGAAAATTTCTTTAGCTAATCTATTTAGAACTTTTGTTATTTCTATATAATATACAATTTTCAATCGAAATTAATTTGTTATCTCTAAAGAAATTTTTAAGTATTTTAATATTTTAGAGAAACTAAATTTCTTTAATGCAACAATTTTTTTTAAAATTTAAAAATTTAAATTATCGATACGCTACTTTAATAATATTGTTAATAAATATTTAATATACAATTTCTTAAACTTTATAGAAATTCTAATTTAAGAAAATAGAGCAAAAATAATTTTAAAATATATTAAATGCTTAACAATATTACGCAAAAAAATTACAATATTATAAATATAATATTTATAGAACTTGCAATAAAATTTAAGAAATTTATCTATTCTGTTTTAAACATATAATATTGATTTTTTAAAACTTATAAAAATTATGTTCGATTTTTTTTTTTTTGTAAAAAATAACTATAAAACAATTTTAATATTTCTTTTCAATAAAAATTAATAAAATTAATTGCTATTGTTTACAATTATAATATAAAAGTATTTCTATAATTTAATTATTATATTTTTTTGCAATAATAAAGAATACAAATTTGTAATACTAATAATATTTAAATCTTTAATATCAATTATTGTTTTGCTTTTTTAAGTAAGCTTTTTTTCTAGACTAATATATATAATTTTTAGAGTAATTCTTAGGTCGAGTTAAATACTTTTTTTAGAATTCGATTTACTCGATCGAATCTTGTCGAATTTGGACAAGTTTAGAAATTGTATCCAAAAATAGAGTCTTTGATTTAATAACTTATGTCAAGAATTCGATCTAGTTTAATCAGGATTTTCGCATAATATTTTGTTGAATATATAGATTTCAAAATATCGTTTTTGCGTCGATTTTCGACAATACATGCTTCAGAAATCCTGATTTAGCTAGTATATTAAGATACGCTAGCTATATATAGCTAGCGCAATCTAATCTAATTAGATTTCTACTAGCGCAAGTAGATCGAATTGAATAGTTGAATAGATCTTCTAGCTTAACTCGATTAATTAGATAAATAGATCTCTAATTTTAATTCTTTGAATCTAGATTAATTGTTAATTCGATTTTTAATTTCAACTTCTAGAATTAACTCGAATTAACAATTTAACTTTAGAAATCAAATTGAATCGAATTGTCAAGAATATTAAAAATACTAAAAATAGTATAAATTAAGTATAAATTTAGATTGTTTATTAATTACTAGATAATGTACAATAGTAATATATTTATAAAAAGAAATTTCTAATATATTTATTAATTAATTTAAATAGATTAACTATTTTTATCAAATTATCAATTAATTGTTACTAAAAATAATAAAATTTACTAAAAATAGTAGTTTTAACAATTCGAGTCGATTTTTCGATTCGATTATCGATTTTAAGTTTAAAATTAAATTGAATCGAAATTGATTTTCGATTTTAACTTTAAAATTGAATTGTCAAGACTTTCGATTCGATTCGATTAATCGAATCGATTTAATTAGTTTATTTAGATTGGATCGAATAGATTTGTCGAACTCTTGATCCGATCCAAGAGTTACGCTAATAATTTTCTATACTACAAAAATAGAAAATTCGAAAGATATAAAAACTTTGAATTATTTTAGTCTATTTTATATATATGTTTTATCAAATTTCTTATTAATTAAAGTCTTTAATTTTTGACTTAATAAATAAACTTTGTACATTAACTTTACGTTAACAATAGATTGTTAATTAATTACTATAGAAATTCTTATATACTTTTTAAGAGAAAAATCTATTGTATTGTTAATATTCTTTTAAATTTTTAAATAACAATTAAATTTTTTAATATATTTCTCAATCTTGTCGAGTAATCTAATAAATAATAATATTGTTTTTTAACTAAATTTTTATTTTTTAAAATAATTTTTTAAAAGAGATATATTTTAGTAGAGTTTAACTTAAATAAAATTAAATAATCTTTAAAAAAAATTGTTGCAAAAGAATAATTTATTTTTATTTTTGTATTTGTATTTTATATTATATTTAATGCAACAATAATTATCAAATTTTAGCAAAAAAAAATTATTGTTATAAAAATTAATTAAGTAAAAGTTCGTGTTTACAAAATAAATATACGTTTCTAATATTATAAATTTAAAAAAAAATTAAAAGACTTTTTTTTTAAAGTTATAGCAATTTTTGTTGTTAATTTTGCAATTTTTTTTGGTTGTACAAATTATTCGACAAATTTAAATGTTATTTTAAATTTTTATTTTGCAAAGTATTAAAACTTTTTTACAAAACTTAAATTTTAGTTTTCGATTTAGTATATTTATAATTACTTGTTTCGATTTTAGAATATTTATACTTATAAAAAAATTGTTTTAAAATTGTTTATTAAATAAACTTTGTAACAAATATAAATAATTATTTTATTACTATTTTTGTTTTTGCTTTTTAAAGAGACGTTTACAAAAATTATTTGTTCAAAATATATTTTGTTTTTTCGATATTTTTTAATAAAACTAGAAAATATTTTTTAATCTTTACATTAAATATCTTTATTTTAACAAAAGCGCAATTTATTATAAATATAATACAATTAGAATTTACGCAAAAGAAACTTAATAAATTGCTAATATTATATTTAGTTATAGTTATAATATAATATTACGCTCTAAATGTTATTTTATTTTTTTAAAAAAATATTGTTATAAATACTATTATTTTTTGTGCAATTATATTTGAAAAAGTTAATTTTAAAAACAAATGTTGTTAAGAATTTCTAAAAATAAATTTTAAGAATTTTTGTTTATTTTTTTATACAATTGTATATAAATATAAAGCTTATTTTTCAATATAAAGATATTTTAATATTGTTAATAAATAGATTTTTAACAATATTTTTTTGTAAAAGATATAGTATATTACGTTAACAAAGAAATTATTAATTCTTTTTTATTTTTTCAAATTAAAAATCTTGTTACAAAAATTAGTTTTTTAATTTTAAGAATACGTTGTTTCGATATTTGCTAATACGTAATTGTAATATATCTTTTTTTTTTCTAATCTTTGTTTTAATTATCAAAGTATTATTAAATTTGCTAATATATTATTTGCAAATTTGAAATCTAGAGAGAGAAATTTGCGCTATTTCTGTTATAAAAATACAAGAATCTCTTGCGTTCTTTTTTTATAATAAATTTTTTATTTTAATTGTAAAATCTATTTCGATAAAAATTAATATTACTAACAATAATTATTAGCAATTGTTTTGTTAAAAATAAGACAATTTTTTAATATTAAATATTTTAAATATATAATTAACTTAAATAAGTTTAAGTTAGATTTAATTTAAATATATTTATATATTGTTAATTTGTGTAAACTTTTATTCTATTATTGACGTAAAAAAAATTTAAATCTTTTTCTTAAAAAAAACTCTATTGCAAAGAAGAAAAGCTTAGTTAATAAAATAAGAAATTTTGCTAATACAAAGAAAAGTTAAATCGCTAATAATTTAAACAAAAGTTATTTTGTTTTTGTCTAAAATAATAATTAAAGAAAAAACAATCTATAAAAGTTTATTTATTTATTTGTGCTTGCAAACAATTATAACAAGATTTTTTGTTAACTTTAAATCTATTTTTTGATCTTTTTAGAGATTAATTTTTTTTGTTTTTTTTATCTTGAAATAAAACGATACGCTATTATATATTTTTTTTAATCTATTATTAGTTTGTCGAATTTATAGATTAAATATTTATTATTAGCAACAATATAATTATTTAGAACTTTATTAATAAATAATTCTAAACTTAGACTATCTTAAATAAATATTTATTTAAATTTGCTTGCGTAGTATATAATTTTATATTATATATATATATGTACAAGTTCTTTTTATTCTATAAATTCTTTACAAAAAAGATTTCTTAATTTAGATTCTTTTGAGTTACTAATATAAAAAATTTAAATTGTTTTTTTAAACAACAAAAAATACAATTTAACTTATTAAACAAAACAATTACTGTATCTTCTTTATTATAAGTAAGATTATTTAGTTACTAATATAATACGTTTTCTTGAATATATATAAATATATATTTTCTAATCTTTTTTTCTTTAATAATAGTAATATAGTTGTTAATTTTACAACAAAAAGTATATATCTCTTAATAGATTTTTTTTTAATAATAACAATCTTGCTTTTGCTATAGAACTTCTTAAAATCTAAATAAAAATAGTTTAAATCGAAGACTTAAAATATAATATTATTTTCTAAGATATTATTATTGATTAAATTAATTAGTTTTAAAGAATTTTATTGTTTTAAAAAGCTTTGCTAATTATCAAGATCTATTAGATTTAAAAGATTAATAAATAAAGACCATTTGCTCAACTAAGTATTGTAGCTTATTAATACTTTAATTATTGTCTAATTACTTAGCTTTTATATTGCGAGATTGTTTACTAGATCTTCAATTCTTATTATAGTTAATATTGTTGTTTGTAATAAATTTACGCAAATAAACAAAATACTTTTTTCTTAATTATTTTTAAACATTTTGTTTGTTTCTTATCTTTTTTTCTTAAAGACGTTAATAATACAAAGTTTAAAATAATTTAATTTAAGAGACGTTTAAGTAACAAGAGATATAAATTTGTTTCAAAAATTAAGAAAAGTTTTCTAAACAAATAAAATAAGAGAGATTAGTAAAATTAATACAAGAAAATTAAACAAATATCGACTTCTTTCTAGTATAAAAGTATTGTTAACTTTTTGAAATTGTATAGCAATATATAAAGTCGAAGTCTTCGAACTCTAAAAAATACTTTTTTTTAAATTAAATTTTCTAGCTTTTTTATTTGCGAAAAAAAAAGCTAGAGTGAATTAATGTTTCTTAATAAACTTTTGTATTTATTACAAAAGTCTTTATAATTTTTGTAAAAATCGATTAGTCTACAACTTAATTTGCTAAATAGTAGAACAACTTTATTAATCTTAAATATTTACTATTTTTAATCGATGCATAAATAGTTACTAGTTTAAAGATATTGCTTAATATATTTTACAAAGTAAACAAAAACTTTTTAAGATATATTAATAATAATTTGCTAGTTTTTAGTAAAAAATTGTTTAGCTTTTACGTAAACTTAATAATTTTATTTAACAATTTTAATAATAGTGCTAAAATTATTAATAAAGAAAGTTGTAATATTTGTTTATAAAGTAGACTTCTATTAATACAAAATATTAATAAGAATTTTTTTTAATAGTTAATTTTTGTTGTAAAAAAGCAAACTTCTAAGAAGTAAAAATAATAATAAAATATTTTCTTTCTAGTAAAATATTTTTCTTTAATTGTAATTAATATAGAAATTAATTACTAAATATAAACAAAGTTATCAAATAATAGGTTTCTTGCATTGTAAAGAAGAACACAATATAGTAAAAAGAATTAATTTTCTATTTAGAAGAGAAAATCTTCTCTTTATATATAAGATACTAGTTCTAATTAGAATTTCTATCTAAGATAGGAAAAATCTCTACTAGAAAAGATTTGCAGAAAACTATAACAATTTTTTATTTGTCTAATTTTTGATTAAATTAAAAACAAAGAGTATCTAGCAACAATTCTTAAATTTGTTAAATTAAGTCTATTTAAATCTAAATAATATAAATATATATATTAACTATTAACAGTTAACAAGTATTCTCGATTAAGACAAAGAATATAAAGTTGTTAACAATATCTTTGCTAAGACTTATTGCACTTTCTATATCTATTATCTTGCAAAAAATATAGAAATGATTTTCGACAAGAATTGTGCAAGAATAGTAAAGTATTTAGAATATACAAACAATAATACAACAATAAATAAAGATATAAAAGAGATACTTAAGAAGAGTAATTCTATAAGTTAACTCTATTTTGCGATAGTTTTATCTTTCTATATAGAAATTGCTATTTTTTCTTAGGATTGCTCAAAGAAAAAAATTTGATAGTAATATTGCGTATTTTATTACTTAAGATCGATTTTTAATTAATATATAATTACAATTTGTTATAAAATATACGAGTTAAAAATTAGTTAAGATTAATTCTATAAATAAATCTTTGTTTATACTTTAGTTTTTGAATTTCTTTGCAAACTTTATTATCTTTTGTAAATCTTTCTTATTACTTTTAATTTATATTAATATTAAAATTTGCTTATTTTATTGCTTTGTCGATTACGTTTCGCGAATAATTGTATTTACTAATATATATTTGTACAAATTAGATTGTTTTTGTCTATCTAAATATCTTTCTCTTCAATAAATTTGTTAAACAAGACTTTCTAAATTGTTAATATAATTATATCTCTTCTAGTATTATAGAATTAAATAATATCTAACTTGTTAAAGTTAAACTCGACTTTATTATCTATATATTAAATAATATATAATATATAATAGTTAAGTAATATCGCAAACAAAAGACAAAAACTTACAATAATTCTAGTATAAACAACAATATTAAGAGTCTATATATTTCTTTTGTAGAGCAAATATTAATTAAGAAGTAAATATTTGCTTACTAATATAATTGTAACTTGATAATTAATTACAAAGACTAGATAAAGAAATAGATATTTAATTTTTAAATAGATAACTATTATTAAAGAATCTATATTTGCTTCTTTATTTTATAGAATTTCTATTTAGATTATTGCAATTGCAAACAATAGCAAGATATATAATTACTATATACTTACAATTTATTCTTAATATACGCAACTTATTGCAACTACTAATAATACAAATTTTTTTAACGTATACAAAGTAACAATTAGTATACAAACAATCTGTTAAACTTGTTTAAATTAATAATCTAATACTAGATGCAATCTTATTATTGTTAAAAGTATATACGAAAAAAAACAAATAATAGATTAAACAATAGAAGATAACAAAATTTAAGAGTTTATCGAAAAGACAATACAATTTTGTGCAAGCAAATTCTACTTAAGATTGTTTTGATTGCAATAAGGGTAGATACAGTCTAAAATTATGCGAGTATCGCGAGATCTCTCTCGACAACATAATATTGATCTACTAGATTGTCAAAAACAATAGATAAGAAATGTTTTGACAAACAAACGACGACGACGACGATCGCAAGAGCAATAACAGCAATAGCGAGATAAAGAAGAGTAACACATATACAGATAAAGAATAATTTGCAAGGTAACGAGGCGTAGATAGTGCTGTTTGTAATGCTTGCCCATTTGCATTAAGGTGGGTAAGCATTATAAACAAGCGCATACTAAAAGTAACCCATGTTAAACATATCCTCTGTAAGGGACGTACTAGGGTACTTCACACCGATAATACTTTTTAGTAAGCAGCATCTGAACTTTCAAAGTGAAGCCGTAATTTGACCTACCTACCTACACCTCCTTGATAGAGTGTTCACATCTACAAAGGGTGTGCGCTGATATCACGGACTGAGCATACCCTCGCAAGTGGCTCGAGGCTCGTCGCACAAACAGCGGGCCATGACCGCCAAATGTCGTACAAGAAGCGCTGCTAGGAATCCTTCATAGCAAGTCAGCACCCAAGGACATCCGTCATGGCAAAGACTGTCTCTGGGTCTGCCTCAAGCGCTTCTGAAGATTGCTCGTCGGCATCTGACTCTGGTGCGGAATCCGAAGCCCCAGTCGAATACCTGGTCACTGGCAGAACAAAACGCGCAACAGCTGGAAATCGAATTAATCCCCTGCTTCGGAAGGAGCAGGATGATGTAGACCTTATATTCGAGAAGGAGGCAGGCGATGTGGATAGCGAGGAGGACAATGACTTCGTGGGCGATGAGGATGATGCAGGCTCCGACGCTCAGCTGGACTCCTCCTCTGATGAGGAAGATCGAGGTCCTGATAAAGCCGACGACGAACTTGAAGGGGAAAGGGAGTTACAGAGGCAGGTCAGGGCAGAGCGTCAGAAAAAGCGAAAAGCTCAGGCGGTATTCAAAACACCTACTGCAGCAGGGAAGAAAGTCAAGGTAGATCAAACCGCTGTAGTAGCGCCCAAGGTACCACCTACTACACCGGAATCGCGCCCAAAGAAGAAGTCGGAGCGAATTTCTTGGATACCTACGTCCGAGGAAGGTCCAGTACGGGCTTCCTCCCGTAAGCAGACAATGCAAAATAAGGAGACCGTCCATCTTCGCATGGCCGAAAAGGAGAAGCAACGCCTCAAGCAGATGAAGCACATGGAAGAGGCCGAGAGAAAGAGGCAGGTGGCCAAAGCACCACCAATGACCCAGGCGCAACGCATGGCAGAAGCCGCTCGGACCGAGAGGAAGAATGCGAAGAGCTTGAATAGATGGGAGGAAGCGGAGAAACAGAAGGCAGAGACTCTCAAAGCCAAGTTGGAGGCTCTGCACAACAGACAGCTTACCGGTCCAGTGATCTCATGGTGGAGCGGATTGGCCCGCTGGGTGAACGGCGAGCTGAGTCATGTCGGCATAGGAGAAATCAAAGGATTGAACGAGCCAGAAGAGCAATCACACCATACGCGACAGGATCCAGACTCGGCGGAAAACGCACGACGCATAGATATTCCAGGATTTGGGCCAAGGTCGGTGGTTGGTATACACGGTGCGCAACCCATCGCATTAAAGCCTCCGTTGTCAGAGTCTGCAAGAGCCATTGATCTGGTTCCCACAGTCACGTTCGCCCCCCCCATAGGGCCTGGCGGTTTCTTGGATGGAATACACTATTATGCTTCTCTTCCATCGAAGCCTGAACAAAATGCTATGATAGTAAACAAGGAGGATCAATCATATCTAGTCTCTAATGAAGCTTCAATGGCACCTCAGCGGAACTCAAGATCCGAATCGCCCGTTCCCATCGAGCACCCTGCGGCTTTTGTCGAGAAGCCCGCTACAAATATCCGTACCAGCATCATACCTCCAAAAGCCTGCCAGCATACAAATCGATCGATTGTGGAATACTCCAGTCGGAACCTTGTAGCTTTACGGAACATTGATGGGAATTCGATCAGCCTCCCTAAAATGCAAACTTCTGTGTTACTGAAGAAGCGCAGCGGCAAGCCACAAAGTCAGTATCATTCTAATTCTACTGTACTCGAGCAGCATCTGCTAATACATTGTACAGAGTCCGCTCAGGAGCAGTGTGCGATTTCTGGACTTCCCGCTCGATTCCACGATCCCAAAACTGGTCTCGCATATTCAGATCTGTATGCTTTTAAAGAGATCCAGCGGCTTCGGACTGGTAGATCTCGATGGAGCAGCCTTTTAGGTTGCTACGTAGGGTCGACTACGGCGGCAGCCCGCGGTGTACCAGAAAGGTTTCGAAGGTCCTTGAAGGTGCAGTAACGATAACGTCTATCTCCGAGCTGAATCGGACAGAGTGACACACGCTATACCTTGTCTCGCACTGCGGTGCGAGCCGTCTGCAGCCTAGCTACAACTTCCGTGGGGTCAACCTGACAGGCCGAAGGTCCATGAGCTGCACTCGCACCTTTGGAGCGTCCCGCTCCGAGTTGCAACGGTGTGTGCCTTCACCCGACATTGGGACTATTCATGAAACCTACGTTCTAGCCGGTAGACGCGGCCATGTTGATTGTCGCCGAAGCTCGACTCGCCCTCTCACATTTTTGGGCATGGAACAGGTTGTGTTTTAACACGAGAGAACTGGATAAATAGCACTATCTGTACCAAAGGACATTCGCCAAAGTAGAGATAGTGGAGTGCGCAATAGTCGTCGGTGAGGCAAGTCACCGAGCGCTGTATGTACCGACAATTCCTCAATCGAGTGCGGGCACAGTACTTTGGAAGCAAAGGATGCTCTTGGTGAAGTGGAACCGGACATGATTTCCGCGTGCTGCGCAGTTGACGGGAAGCTACAGCATTTCCAGCCACTGGTCAGAACCCACCAATACATATGGGTTCATGACTGGTTTGATGGAATCGTCTTGTCACCCTTGTTTTGTTATATTTGACTTGTAAGTACACTTTCAGCAGCGTCGAGCTGAGGTCAATGCAAAAGTACTTCAGGGAGTAAGGTAAGACTTTAAGGTAGTACCCTAGGTCAAGTAGGGCTAGCGCCGGAGTACCTTGTTCTTTTTAATCGCCAGGGTCCAAGTCCAAGTCAGTACCTTATCAGGCGCCTTTATCACGAACAACAACCTGAACAGTGAACACCCGACGACCTCCGTGTTCGGAGAGTATCCTCCCACAATAACCATCCACCTTCCGTTCCACAGTCTTGACTCCTCGACTTCCCTCTGCACCGACTTGTATTCACTCGCTTCACCCTTCAACTTATGTATGCCGTCACCTAGGTCGCATTAACTCGGCTTCTTGAACCTCACCATCCACAACAGGCGCAATAGCTACTCCTCCTGCACCTCGGACAGCCGCTGAGGGTACGTCATCAGTGGGCTCCGCCTGTTGTTGCACCAACAATCTTCGAGTCGCTCGAGATGCCCGGTCTTTTCAAATATTCTGACGCAATCGTTACTACAGGCTTTCTTCCAGAATGACTTCGGCACATCATCCTCACGCTTCCTTCCATCATCATCACGCAAACAAGACAGTCGTCCGGGCCGCTCGCTCTGTACCGGTGTACAAGGCCTCTCTCAAGGTCAACAAGCCGAAGTATACAAAGAGCGATGAGGACTTTTTCATCGACAAACTCGACGACGACGACGACGATATGATCTCCAGCTTTCTTCAGTTTTGGTAAGAGACGCGCAATTCCCCGCTCTGTCTTGCCAATCCACTGACGTTCTATGTGCAGTGCAATGTGTGAGAAGCAGATCGTTATACCCAACAACACGATCCTCTACTGTTCTGAGAGGTATGATCCATTGTTCTCGACCGTCTATGCGTTCATCTAGGCATACACAAAGGCTAACGAAGCTGCACTACTAGCTGTCGCCGTAAAGATGCCCAGCTCCATGACACCAACCCGTCCCTCTCCATCTTGAGTCATCACACTTTCTCGCCTGCCCACGAACCAGAAGAATCAGGCTTCACAACCCGTACAATCCTGCCTCGCAGACTTCCAACTCCCCGTCCTTTGGACCCTAGGATACCGTCCGCAGCCCATGACGGCAAAACGGATCTGGATCCAACTGAGTGGAAGCCGGCCGATCAAGATGGGCCCGAGGAAACACCGGCTGGCGGAAAAGCTACCACTGGGAAGCCAAAGCTCGTGCACCATCCAAGCAGTGAGGCCTACAGCTATCTCTCCCAATTCCATCGTTCAACACCGACCAGCACACGTCCACTACGGAGTACTCCAAGCCTGTCTCATACACCCACTACCACAGCAAGCTCTGCTGACAGCATGGCTTGGACGCCGTCCGAACTTGTGATGACTTCTTCAGGCTCCAAGACGGACACCTCGCTAGCTTCCCCTGCGAAAATGAAGGAAGCCGGGCTGGTTTCGCCCACTGTGATTGCCATCAGTGAAAATGCCATCAGTGATGCCAAGCGTAGCCCCCCAAAGAGCGGTGGCGCAGCAAGCACACTTGGCGGCGCTCTAAGCTATGAGTGGAAGTTGAATTTTGACAGCAAAGGCTCGGCCGTCGGGAGCTTGAAGAGACGTCTCGACAACGGAATCGTCGACAACACTACTTTATTCGCAATGTAGGGCGTTCACGTAGGGAGTGAAGCTGAGAAACGCGGTGAGAGCGAAACGAGCACGATATCAATGCCATGGCTTTTTCAAGTCAAATCCCCACTACCTTATGCTCTCCCTGTGGGTGGTTAGTTCTCTCAGTGTCTGCCTGGTGTTATGTTTCGAGGAGTGGTGCTTCTAGTTTGAGTCACATTCTACACCAACACTTACAGATGGCGAGATATAAATATAATAGCTGCCGTAGAATAAGCATCAGCTCAAGCTGTCTGTTCCACGTTTACAATAAATGCTATACACGCTACAATTTAGACTTACAATCTTAAAATAATAAATCCTCTAGAGATTTGTAAAATAACTATAAATTTATAAAGGAGGCCCGGATATTCTTATCAAAAAAATATCCGTCGAGAGAGATTCTGGGGTTGTTCTAGGGTTACAAATCTACAGGTTATAGTGATGTAGGTAATTTGAATAGGCAAGCGGAGAGGGTAGAGAAAAAGCATGCTTTTTGGCCCGTACGGATGCTATGTAGGTGCGTCTTCTCTTCTATATCCTCGTCAGCAGATGCAGTAGGCAGGCGATGATTATCTACCTGATTTAGGAGGCCTTACTTACAGTACAGGGCGGTGGAAATTACCGCCGTATGTAGGCTTGGCAGAGAACCTGACCCAGAATAAGTACAAAACACATATCGAGAGCGGAGCAAGTTCCTATACGGCCCCAGTAATCTCACGCCTTGTATCTGGCGAGGTATACTTGTTCAAACCCATTACTGTGGTGATTGAGTGTAGAAAGGTTGGTGAAAGCCTGTGCTTACAGCATAATTTAGGGGGACAAACAATGCCAAGCCAAGCGGACCTACGGCGGTAATTTCCACCACCTAGTACTGTAGTAGGCAGTAAACGGCAGGCGGAGAGGATAGAGAGGCCGGCTAATTTTCTGCCTGTAGGGGTGCCATGTAGGTGTGTCTTCTCCCCTATATTTCTATCAGCAAATGCAGTAGGCAGGCGGTGATCACCTACCTGATTTAGGAGGCCTTAATAGGCAGTAAACGACAGGCGGAGAGAATAGAGAGGCCAGCTAGTTTTCTGTCTGTAGTAATGCCATGTAGATGCGTCTTCTTCTCTATATTCCCGTCAGCAAATGCAGTAGGCAGGCGATAATTACCTATCTGATTTAGAGGGCTTATATCTGATTAATGCAGTAGATAGGCAATGATTATCTATCTAATTAATAATGCAGTTGCAACGTTGAGGCAGGCAATATTCACGATAGAGAACCTCTACGGCGGGCGCTTTCTACTAACAGTGCAGTCGTCGGGCGCAATATAGGAGACAGATGTTTATCTTGCAATAAATTTGGCAGTCCTGCATGAATTAATGCAATCGAAACGATCTTATTATTCTTCTACTTAGATCTCTACTAAACAGAACTACTTAGTAGTATATTATATACGTGAATGCATGCGTTGTTTAAATTGCAAGTTAATGCTCTTCTACTTTAAGAAATCTATTGAAATACTTTTGATAAGCTATCTAGTAAACTATCTATTAACTTTGATAGACAAAGAACTTCAATCTAGTATAACTTCTATAATATTGTATAAAATTAAGTAATTGCAAACTCTATAGAATGCGCTTACTTAATAAACTCTATCAATAAATTAAGTTATAATATATCGAAATTGTAAGTGCATAGATAAATATAACTGCAAGTTACAATTCTTTCAATATATCAAATTTCTATAGAGCTTATTAGCTTATCTTGTAGTTTCAAATTGAGTAAGATTTCTTCAATTAATTCGAATAGTTGTTTTATCGAATTTTGAACTAAAATATTTCTATCGAAAGAACTTGCACTATTAAGCAAGATCAAGAGATATTCTTTTAGAAGAAGATAGTATAATAAATTGGAGATTGCAATATAGTTATATAGTCTTAGATAATTATTTTAGAAGATCTTATATCGACTACTTCGGAAGAAATGCTTTATATAAGCAAATTCTGCTAAGCGTTCTCTACTAAGATAATATTAACTAGATTGTCTCTAATCTGCTTGCACTAAATTATTTAGGAAATTTTTTAAGCGCAAATTTATTTTCAAAATCGAGAAATTATATTTTCAATAATTTATTACGTACTTAGTACTAGTTCGATTGGGCTAAAAATTTCAACATAGCGTTCAAATAATATAAACTTTCTTACATATTTAAAGATTTCCTAAATAATTTGACACAAATAGACTAGAGACAATCTGATCGATATTGTTTTAATAGAGAACACTTAGCAGATGCTAGACAAAGAATAGCAGTTAGACAAACAAGATAACTAGACAAGATAAAAAGACACGCAAGTAAACAAGAATAAAAATCAATGATAGTTATAAAGATAATTGTCTAAGAACTAAGTTAACAATTAAGTTATACTTAATTGTTTAAGAGCAACTGCTATCGACAAACGTTAAATACTCTCTTGCTATTTAGCAAAAATATTAAATACAAATCTTGTAATATATACTCTTCTTAAAAGAAAATATATTAATACTTTTGATATGTTGCAAATTCAAACGTTATTTAACTTCTAAATTCAATTACTATTCTATTTAGATTCTAATAGTCTACTCTATTGTAATAAATTTGTTGTTCTTGTCTATTTGTACGTTATATTACTAAATAGTCTTAGTTTAATTCTTTTTAATATCTAGTTCGTTGTAAAACTTCTTGTTGTGCTAACAATAAACGCTCTTTTTTGCGTTTAAGTATATTTTATTTATCTTAATTTTTGCGAAAATGTTCTAAATAGAGTAATTCTCGAATTACTCTTGTTATTCTCTAAATCTTAGAAGTCGAACGCTAATTCTAAAACTTTGAAAAGCTTTAAATCTTAAAAAAAAACTCGTATAATATATGAGTAAAATACAACGCTAGTAACTTATTTTGTAGAAAAAAAGTTAGTAATTTTATATAAAGTTTAAATTACCCGATTTAATTAGCTCGTTCTATAGTTATTAGCGTATCTAGATCTTGGATTAAGCTTATATCTTTATCTAATTCGTCGAATTAAGTTAAAAAAAAAGTGTTTAATCCGATCCGAAGATTACTCTAGTTCTAAAAACTATTTTTGAGCAATTTAATAATGTTAACAATCTAAACTAACTTGTCAACAAATTTAGCAATATTTTTGAGAAGAGTATACTTAGATATTAACTACAACAATAAAGTTAATATTAAGAATAATATTGCAACTATCTTATATAGTTTAAAAGTATATTGTTATTTTGTTTGTGCTATTTGCTATATTGTTTAGCATTTATTTAGCAATTGTTGCAAATCAAATTGTCTAATAACTAGTAACTAAAATATTTATAAATCTATAAATTGCTTTTTTGCAAATCAATTTATCTTTCGAAATTAATATTTAAAATACAATTAAATTTGTTTTAATTGTCTCGAACTTTTTTACATAATATTTTAGTAACTTTAAATTTCGCAAAACAAAAAATAAAGCAAAATTAAGAAAAAAACTTAACTAAAATTTTTAAAATTAATTTGTTTGTTTTTATTGTTAAAGTTAAATATTTGCTTTTTATATTTTTTGCATTTTAATTAAAACTATATTTTTGCATTTAATTGTTTAATAAACTTTGATTAATATAATCTTTTTGTTATTATCAATTGTCTTAAAGTCTTTCTTGTAGTATAAATTCGAAGATTAATAAGTTGTTAAATATAGCAAAATTTGAAACAAACTTATAAGTCTTGTAGTTTGCAAAATTTTAATCTTTTTTATATAAATAACAATTTGTTAAGATATATTAATATAACATAAAATATAATACTATATACAAAATTATTTATTTTAGTTGTTTTGTACTTCTTTTGCAAATTAATAATTTAAAAAAAATCAAATATCGATATTATCTTGCAAAATATATTTCTTTTTGAAAATATTAACAATATTTATAGATACAAAGATAGATTCTAGAGATATATATAATATATAAATATTATTGTTTTTTTCAAAAGCTGTAAATTACAAAACAAAGCGCTTGTATATTGTAATATTAATAGAAACAATATAATTTATATTATAATTAATAAGATATATATAAGCTATTAAATAGATAAAATAGTTGTCAATCTTTATTTTGTTGTTAGACTAGAATAGAGCAATATTGTTTTTAACTATCTTTGTACTTAAAAGACACTTTGGCAATTCGGAGAAGCAACTTCTGTAATACAATAACTTTACTAAGTCGACATTGGTCCAAGAGAGTCTCGTAATATCTCGCGCTAATCTATTAGAGTAAATTAAATTGTTTTTTAATATTTAGATTATTTTGTAATTTATTTAAAAAATTTAGCCTAATCGGGTCAGTATTACGTATAGAATTAATATTTGAAAACGATTTTTTAGATTTTTTTAGATTTTTTTTGTTTTCAAATATTAATTCTATACGTAATACTAACCCGATTAGGCTAAATTTTTTAAATAAATTACAAAATAATCTAAATACTAAAAAACAATTTAATTTACTCTAATAGATTAGCGCGAGATATTACGAGACTCTCTCGAATCGATATCGACTTAATAAAGTTATTGTATTACAAAGATTGCTTCCTCGAACTATCGATATATATAGCAATTAACTATCAATTAAAAATCAACAAAAAGAACTATCTATACAAGATAGTAATTACGAATCTATTAGTATTGTTTGCTTGTAAGTAGTACTTAATAAAGCTAAATATTTTCAACTTTATATAAGAAAACGCAATTGTTATTGTAATCGATATTGATATAATTGTTGCAATAATTTATATCTTTTAGTAATTATTAACAACAACAACAACAACAACAACAACAACAACAACAATAATATACATCAATTTACTCGAGTTTCTACATATAAAGAAATACGCAAAATTGAAGATATATTTAGATTAATTGTCGATTTTAACTATAGAAATTAAACTATATGTTTGAATTTACAAATTTTTATCGAAATACTATAATCGATATAGTCTAGTATTAAATACTATTCGACTCGATATTATATAATTAAGTCAAATAGTATCGATCAATATATAGAGATAAGCAAGTTTTTTAACTCTTATATAGAAATTAAGCGTTCTACTATCTATTATTTTGAAAGATTATAAGCTCGAATAGAGCAAGTAATTTATCTACTTATTAACTAGAATATCTAGAGCATAACTAGTAAATCAAATTAACAATAGATTTACAATTACTATTATTAGCTAAGTTCTCGTTAGTTTTCGATATATATTAACTGTCTTAATATCTAGATTAGTCTTCAAAATTTAGAATATTAATACTACGTCAAATATTGTCGAAATAATAATTGAAAAAATGGTTTAGACTTGCTAAACAATCGATTGTTCAATTATTTAAACAATTGAAATTTTCAATTATTAACAATTAAATAATTAATATTTAGTCAAAGATTCTAGACACAAATGCTCTATTAAAGAGAGCTAGTATAAGTTGTAAAAATAGCTAAGTTTATCTTATTTGCAACTCGTTGTTTTTGTTAAAGAACGCTAATTATTTTTAATAGATATCTATTAATAGTAAGCTCTAAAGATCGAAGAATCAACTATATAGCAATTATATAATTAAAAATTGATAATTAAATAACTACGTCTAGGGCTTGCTACTAATAAAAACAACAGTTGTACAATAGTTGTACACCGATTGAACGACAGAAATCTAGATATGTTATAGTTGTTTAACGGTTGTTTAACGGTTTAAAGTTAGAAATTTAGATTTTCTATAGTTGAACAGCGATTAAACAACGGTTTAAGACTAGAAAGTTGGTTTTTCAATAGTTGAACAACGGTTGAACAACGGTTGTTCAACCTATAGATGCTTATAGATGCAAATTTTGATAAAAAAAATTTAATTTGTGAAGACCTATCTAAGTCTCGAGGCTAGCCCGATTGGGGTTTCGACTACTAGAGTGTCGAGTAGTAAAGTATGTAAATCGTTGATTCGTCAATGCGTAAACTCGTTAAGACGTTTTTCTATTAACTCTATTAATAGTTTAGAGTTTAAACTTAAATTTAAAGTTTTAATTTATTTCGGGAAGTCTCTATTTCGATTACTATCAACGCTATCAAATTATAAATAGAAAAATTACGTGATTTACAGAAAACATATACGCGTAAGTGACCCCCCTATCTATTACCCCCTTATACATCTCTATACTAGTCTAGTACTTAGGAAGTCTAATTAATTATAAATTTTTTTTCGATTTGATAAAAATTTTAATCAACCGTTGAACAACTATAGTTCAACCTATCTATAGTTCAATTGCGGTTGGTGGTTGTTGGGGCATCCAACGGTTGAACAATCGAAATTTAGAATTTTACTGGTTGTTAATCGGTTGGAAAACGGTTTTTTAACAGTTTTTGATCGGTTTTTCGACGATTTTTCGACGGTTGTATCACGGTTGTACGACGGTTGAATTTTTCACTAGTCTGACTATACTGTAATAATTAGTTAAAGACGCGTTATCAAAGCAAGACAAAATCCTGCTTTAATATATTAATAAAAGGGCTAGATTATTTAATTTTTTTAATTTTAATTTTTTTGTTTATTGCAAAATTCTCTTATTAATAATCAAATGAGTTAACTTGTTAGCTCGATAACTAAAACAAGTGCTAGTTAACTTTTCTTACTACAATATACAAAACAAATTAATAAATTAAATTGCGAATATATTTCGAAAATCGAAACAACTTTATTAATTATTTTGAAAGCAATATCGAGATGCAACTTTCGATTAAATAATTTTTAATATTATCTAAATAAAAAGATTGAAAAGATCTTAATTATTGCAAAGATATAAAAAAATTAGATTAAAAAAATTAACATTTAATCTTGTCAAAATAAGAGAGCTAGAAAGATCGAATCGACAATTGCAAAGACACAAAAGAGTATTATTATCTTTTTTATTGTTAAGATTAAAAAAAGAATAAAGAGGTTAAATAATCTAGCTAGATTTAAAATAGTTAAAGAGTTTTATCTATAATTAAGCAAAAATAGCAATTTAACTAGAAATAATCTAATACTAATACGTCTTTATTTATTGAACAAGTTAAGTCTATCAATTCTATTCTTATTTACATTTGTTATAATCTTAAGATAGAATAACAAAAATATAAAACTTATTTAAGAATCTATTAATCGTTTATTTATTAGAACTTTGTTCAAGTTGTAATTAACAAAATTAATTAACTTAACAAAGAGAAACATATTTAATTATCTTCTTTATTTAAACTCTTCGAAAAATATCTATCGAACTAAATATCTAATTTAAAATTTATTAACTTATTTGATTTTTGTAATCTAATAGCTAAAACATCTTTATTAAAAATTTTATTACACAATTGCGCATTTTTACTATGTTTACTAGTAGCATTATTTATTGCTTACAAATTATTAATAGAATTCTAAAATAACAAATTACGTTAATACTATTATAATTACTAGTATTTTTGCGTTATCTTTTGCAACTCTTAAACAAATTGCTAAAATCAATAATAATATAGACTTTTTTATTTAAAAACAAGACTTGTTTAAAGTTCTTAAATAAATTAAGCTTTAAAAATATATTAATTTAAATATTAAATTTGTCGATTTGCTTAATATTGTTATTGAAGAACAAGTTAAATAGAATACTAGCAACAAGAAGTGCATAAATACGTTTTAAAATATTGTTAATAAAAATTTATATTACAATATAAAGAAAAACGATTTAGCTAAAGAGACTTATTAAAAGATTGTTAAGATACACAAATCTAAAGAATTAAGTATACTAATAAGAATTTTTGTTAAATTCAAGTCTCTTAAAATCAATAATTGCTAGAATATCAATAAATACAAAATTAAATTTCGCAATAAACTATTTATCTATTTAAGTAATTTAGCTATAGATAAGAATTGATTTATCTTTAAATATTTAGTAAATTTTATAAATATTGTTTGTCTCTTTATTAATCGATAAATATTTAAGTATAAACTTTTTAATAAAGATGGAATTCGAAAGCAAGAATTGTTTGTTATTATTTATAATTACAAGATTTAATATATTAATTTAAATAAAGATTGTAGCTACTAATAATATCTTAATTTCGACAACAACTACTAAATTAATTGTTATTACAAAAGATTTTTTTGTTGTTATTAACAATTCTAGCTTTGTATATATTAAACAAAAGAAATATACAAGTTGCAACAAAATAAATTATTAAAAACTAAATTACTAGAACTTATATTTAGAATTATATTTTGCTTCTAAAAATAATAGTTTTAATAACAATTAAAATAATAACAAAAACAAGTATTGTCAAAATTACAATAATTAAAAAAAAGATCGAAAAAAGTCTAAATTCAGAAAAAACAAAAACAAAAACAATAATAACAAAGAATAAAAAATTATAAAAGCAATAGTTTATAATTGTTATTTTGTTTTTATTGTTATGACAATTCTATTTGCAATTTTTAAATTGTCTTTACTTGCAAGTATTATATTAGCTTTTGTTGTTAATTATTTTTTATATAAGTAAATCTTTAATACTAAATGCAACTAATATATAACAAGAAATTTTTAAAATTTTTAAATTTTACTTAGCAATATTTTATTAATTAATAAAGAGTATAAAAAGTACTTTAATTGCTATAGATATTAAAACTATTAATTTTTTTATTCGATACAAAGATAATAAAGTTCGATATATTACTATTTAGAATTCTTAATACAATTTAATTTTCTATAGCTAAATCAAAGATGCTAATATTATTCGAAAAATTATCAATTACAAGTTCTCTATTAGTGCTTAGCGAACTTAAGCAATTTAAAACTTTAATCTTTACTTTCTAAATTTAAAAATACTTATTTATTGCATTTTTGTTTTTGTTGTTGCTCTACTAGCAATTAATAAAGACGCAATAATTATATAATACAAACGTTTTAATTATCTAGACAAGCAAAATGTCTATTAGTTTATTCGAAAAGATATTTTCAATTTTACAAAGCTCTTAATAAATAATATTTGTATATTTTATACTTGCGCAAAAGTTAAAGCAATATCTTATTAAGCTTCTGTTAGATTTAATTGCTAAAAAAACAATTTTATTTATATTAACGTTATAGAGTCTATATTTGTAGATAAATTTGATAACACTTGTTATAGACTGACCGCGAGGAACCGAAAATATCACGTGAGAGCGCCAAGATTTGGTTCCTCGATTTTTTTTTGGAATCGAATTGCTTAAAATAGTAACTTTTCGACTAAGCTAAACTTATTATAGTAATAAGCTAGCTTCTTTAAGCGATTCGGTTCCATTCGATTTCTTGACAATTCGGTTCTATTCCAATTTTGGAATCGAATATCGAATCGACAATTAGTCTAACTTGTTATATTTGTACTTAATTAAATAATAAAATTAAGCATTTACAAATAAAATATTTTAAAAATAAAAATAAAATCAATCCTTTAATCTTCTTTAAATATTAAATTGATAAATTTAAATATAAAGACAACAAATATATTTATATTTACGTTAATAATAAGAGTAAATATATAAGTAAAGTTTTTAAAGTTTAACGCAAAAAGCGCAAAATACAAACAAAGTCTATTATTGTTTTTTTTTTGAAATAAACGATTGTGTTATATATTTTAATTAAACTCTAATACAAAAAACTAGCATTATAATAAAAGATACTAGCTTAATTATCAATCTCTAATTAAAGATAATTTAAACAATTAATTTGTATTGCAATATTGTTTTTATTATTAAACGTTTTATTATTTTTTCGAAGCAAACATTAAATATTTCTATAATTATAGATATGTTTAATATATAGATTAGCAAAAAGAAGCATTAAGAACTTAATTAAGCACTAATTAACAAAAGTTTTAGAATTGCATTAAATTCTTAATACTAATAGACTATAAGAGAAAGTATATCTATTGTATAATAAATAATAAAAACAAGATTTGACGCATATTAAAGATCTATTAGTTAAACAACAGACAAATATTATTTTACTTAAATATTAATTACAACAAAGCTAGTTGTTAAAATAACAATATTTGTCGATTTTAATTTTTTTCTAGACAATTAAATACTATTAATATTATTAACAAATTTCTAAACTTTATAGAAATTAATTTAGGTCTTGCAATAATATTACTAGAGCAACAAAAAATTATTTCGCTCTCGAATTAAATCAAGAACTTTAATAATAATCTAAATATTTTATTTATTTTATCTACAATCTTATCTTTTTTAAGCTCTAAGAGCACTATTTTTTTAGAATTATTTTTTAACTTCAAAAACAATACTTTTTTTTATTCTATTAACTGCGATAAGTCTTTTAAAGTTATTAAATTATCAAATATACTTTAAAATTTAATATTACTTCAAAATTTAAATTTGACTCTATAAAGATATCTAAAGCTTCGATTATATTAAAATAAATTTGTAAATTCTTTTGTTTTGCTATCTAAAATTATATTATTGAAACTATATAAATTTAGAATTTATACTAAAACTATAGCAAATATCTATTACAAAATAAACTAATAACTAGTTAAACAAAACAAAATCAAATTCTTAAAAAAAAAACATATCTATATTGTTTGTTTAGTATCTAGCAAATATTATATACTTTATAATAAATAAATCTACAAAATTAAACATAAAATTGATAGCAAAATTCTTTGCTATAAAGTTTGCTAGATTGTTAGAAACTTCAAACAACACAAAAATCTAAATTATATCAAAATCTTTGTTGCTATAATTAAGTTTATAAGCTACAGAATTATTTTTGCTTTTGTTATTGTTAATAGCTAGAATCTAAAGCAAATAAATATTTTTATTGTTTTTTTTACAAAAATAACAATAAAAAAATCTATATCGAGTTGTTTTATAACTTTGAACAAGATAAAAAAATTTATTAACTTAGAAAAGCTCTTTATAAATAAAAATAATTATTTTAAGTATAATATGATACTTTTGCAACATTTCTAAAGAAATATTACTTTTGTTTATTAAACTATAATTTAAGTGTCTTTATTAACAACTTTATTATTATTGTTATCTATATAGACAATCTCTTAATTGTTAACGTTAACAAGAAATTTATTGACATTATTAAGAGAACTCCTGTTAGTTAATTTAAGATAATTAATTTGGATTCTATTTGATAATATTTAGAAATCGAAATTAAACGCAATTTTGCAATTTAAATCCTTTATTTAAGTTAAAAAATATATCTAAAAAAGATATTAAAAAATTACAAGATATAAAAGTGTAAACTAGTTACTATTTTTATAGACACATTTAAAATATATATTGTTAACTTAAACTATATTACAAATTTAGATTATTATTATATCTATTAATTAATTGTTAATTTTCTTATATATGCAATGCTAGATATTAGACTAGATATTACTTTTGTTGTCTCAATAATAAGCAAATATATTTTTAATTTTATTAACGTTTATTAACGTTTATTAAAAGATTGTTAAACAAGTATTTTGTTATTTTCGAGATACTTTCAATTTTTATCTTATTTTTTGTAAAAGTATTTGTTTTTTGTTAGACTATATCGACATTAATTAGAACGAAAATCAAGATATTTGTTGTTCTATCTCTAGATATATTTTTAATCTAGAGAGTATTGTTATTAATTAATTGTTGCTCTTTCTATTTGCGAAGTTAAGTATATTAATTAAATATAGATTGTTAAGAAAATTATTTAACTTCAAGCGCTATTAAAGCAATTGCAATTGTTTTACTTATTTTTATTGTTATTGTCTACGTCTAGAATTCTTGTTGTTATTAAGATTTTTTTTGACAATTTTTGCGTTGTGTTTAGTTGCTATTGTTATATATTGCAATAACTAGAAAATAATAACATTTGCTAAAAATCTTGCGCAACATATTTAAACAAAGTATATAAGTATTTAAATTCAATTTGTTTGCAAAAAGATTGCAAATAATTAAATTAAGTTAGAACATATTTTTATTAAGAAGCAAATAGTTAATAAGCTAATCAAAACTTTTTTCTATAAAGTATTTAAAGCATTTCGATCAATTCTTAAACCAATTTGATAATCAAATTATTTGTAATCTTGAATATAGATACTAAACTTAATTATTTAAACAACTCGTAACTAGATAGTTGCTATATCTATTATTGTTAATTTTTGCACTATTTATTTCAATTTGTATTTATTGTTTTCTTTGTTCTATTAATATAGTTATCAAATATTATTAACAACATTTGTATAGCTTTCGATATAAATTTCGTCTTCTATATACTTTTTAAGCTATATTTAATCTCGAAATTATAAATATATATATGTTTGTATATAAATTGCTAACAAGAGACTTTTATGCACTTTTTTTACTTTTGTTAAAGAAATACTCGAGATTTAAAATTTTTAAAATAGATTTCGAACTTAATAAAATTATAAAATATAATTTATGTAAAAACTAATTTCTAGACTTAGATTAGATAAAAGTGTCGAAATATTGTTATTAATTTAATCTAGTATCGAGTACTATTTGATTTAACACTACTTAACTTAACATTACGTAATCGAGTCGAGTAGTATCGATCAATATATATAGACGAGCAAGTCTTCTAGCTCTTATATAGAAACTAAGCGTTCTATTATTTATTATTTTGAAAATTTTAAAATCGAATCGAATTGTTAAGAAATCGAAAATTACGTTATTATGTCAAGAATTACTATTTTTGAAATCAAATTATTAAAATTATTATAGATTTTCTTATTAATTTTCTATTATTTTATTGTTGATTTTGCATTCTATAGACTCTATAGATACTATTTATTACTATGATATATTATTTGTACTCTATAGACTCTATAGATATTATTAATTACTATAATATATTATTTGCACTCTATAGACTCTATAGATATTATTTGTTACTATAATATATTATTTGCACTCTATAGACTCTATAGATCTTATAAATATTATTTAATGTTTTTCTTTTTTTAAATAGTAATATATTACTATTATGTATTACTTGCTCTCTATAGATCTTATAAATAATATTTAATATTTTTAAGTAAAAACATGTTACTAAATTGCATTATTAATTATAAAATATAAAACTAAGATTTAAAATAGATTAATTATAATTTATAAAATTAATATTTTAATAATTTGAGTTAATTTTTCGATTCGATTTGAAATTTGAAATTTGAAATTAAATCGAATTGTCGATTTTAATCTTAGAAATCGAATTGTCAAGACTTTCGATTCGATTTAATTCGAATTATTAAAATTCAATTCGATTAATCAAATCAACGCAATTAGTCTAAATATATACTGCTATCAATATTATTTAACTTTACTATTTCAATTTTCTAGATGCAATCGATACAATTGTTATTATTTTCTTTATATCGATGCAATATAAACTTTGTCTATAAGAGAGATTGTCTATCTCTCGAGTACAAAAGTTTAAAAAAGTGTAAAAAAGTGAAAATAATATATATACGCGTACGCGTATGTGCACGAGTTAGTTGCTTTTGTTATCTACAAATTATTGAACATATACAGGAAATCTAATATTCTTAACTACTTTTGTTATTTACGAATTATTAAGTATATACGAAAGACTTGATATTTCTATTATATATAAATCAATTATAGAGTTTACTTTATATATTTGAAACTAAACAATAAGAGATGTCTATTCTAAAAGACAACAATACAAAATCTCAATTCTATTAAAAACAATAACTTTGTTATATTTCGAATTAAGAATCTTGTTGTATAAGCAATACGCAAATATAATATTTTAGATATATTTTAGGTTAAAAATTTAATTGCGTAAATAATATGCAAACGCAATATCTCGAACATACAAGATAAAATATATATATTTATGCAAATAAGAATTAGATAGTATTTAAGCATTAAAGATAATATTATTAATATATACAAAAATATAAGCTCTATATAATTGCAATTTATAAAAGAAGCTTAAATATTTATATAATTATAACTTAATAGAATCTAAGCTCTTTAAAGCTTTTGCTAGAAGAAAGACTTGTTGAATTGAGCATAATTTAATATATAGATCTTAAGATACAAGATAAATTATTGAAGAGATATAATTTGTATAGTAAAGTTTCTTATATTATAAAAAGCACAATAGAGATACAAAAGCAAAGCGTTGTCAAAGCGTATATATTACGTCGACAAAAATATATAAATTTCGAATAGATCTTTAGAGATATTAAATCGAATATAAATTTTGAGAAAAAATTATCAATTAATTATAAATTGACTATTTAATATATATTAAAAATAGATTTCTAAATAGTAGTTGTCTTATAAATATTAGTTAACTATTAATTAATTAATTGCTATCTAGCAAAAATATATTTAAAATAAATATATATTAAGTATATATTAAGTATCTAGAAGAAATACAATCTTGTAAACAAGCTTCTAAATATTTGACAACAAAACAAAAGCTAAAATTCGAACGCTTAAAACTAATTCGAATTCTAAAGATCAACAATTTAAAAAACTAATTTTAAAGTTCTAGAATTGTTAAAATCAAACAATGCGAAATCGAGATTTATCAATTTTAGAGACAAAATAATTAGAGTTATCTCTTAATTATATTCTACTAAAATAAGTAATATAAGCTAGAGAAAGATTCTAACTTTCTAAGCGCAATTTATTAATGTTTACTTTTATATTATTAAGACTTACAAATACAATCTATAAGCGCCACTAATTATGCGTATTACTATTATTATGTTGTACATAACAAAAACGTTTTTGTCTACGCATAACTCTTGCGAAGAAATCTTAAGAATTGTTTAATTCTACTATACAAATTACTATAACGTAGACAAGTAACAAGTAAAAATATAATCGAAGTATTGCGAAATTTCGTATATATCTCGAATATTAATAAGTTGAACTATATTAAATCTTAATGTCAAACGTAAACGCAATTTTCAAAAAAAAAAAACTCTTAATTAAAACTCGATATTATACTATTTTATTATACGAGAAGAGACAAGAGAGAAGACTTTATTAACAATAACGCTCACGATTTATCTCGATTGTCAAAGTCAAATAGACGTAATTGACGCGACGTTAACAAGTAGTCAAGACATATTTAGTGTGTCTTAACGCGAATTAATACAAATTGCGACAAATATAAAAACGAAAGTAATAAATATCAAGAAACTCTATAAATCTAAGAAAAAAAACGCGTTCGAAATAATCTTAATAATAGCGTTAACAAAATAGTGTCTTTTAATCGAAAAGTTAACGCGACGTCTTAGCAAAACTCTTGCAAAAAACAAGCGAATTAACCTGATTTCGATATTAAAAAGACTAGAGAGAATAATTAATCGAATAAAAAGAGTTAAAGAAATAAGAAAAGACATATAGTTAGCAAGCATATAAACCACAATAATAAAAGATTTATTATTGACAAAACAAATAAATAATTAAGAAAGCGTCGAACAAATACTTTTAATGTAACAATTAACTAGAAAGATAAAATTAATAACGTAAATTAAAGAGAAACAAGAAATAGAAAGAATTTACAAGATAAATGTTACAAAGATAATAATATTAATGCGCGATTTTAATATTGTCGAAATATTAATAGCGCAAAAGAATATATAGAAAATAGACGCTTTAAGAGAATAATTGTTTTTCGAGTAAACAACAAGAGTAGCAAAACAATATTAAAATCGAACAATCTTTCAATTATAAAAATTGCTAGACAAAGAATGATAGCTAGGTAGGCAAAGTAACTAGGCAGGCAATTAAGCAAGGTGAAAAGGCACGCAAGTGAACAAGGCAAACATCTATAATAATTGTAAAGATAAGTCTCTAAGAACTAAGTTAACAATCAAGTTATACTTGATTGTCTAAGAGTAGACGTCATCGATAGACGCCAAACGTTCTCTTGTCATTTAGCAAGAGCATCAAATTACAAATCTCGTAACACATGCTTTTCTTAAAAGAAAAGGCATTGACGTTCTTGTCATGTTGGAAACTTAAACGTTATCTAATTTCTAAACTCAATTATCATTTTGTTTAGATCTTAATAATCTAATCAATTGTGATAAATTCGTCGTTTTTGTTCGTTTGCGCGTCATGTTGCTAAATGATCTTAGCTTAATTCTTTTTGATGTTTAATTCATCGTAGAACTTCTTGTCGCATTGGCGATAAACGCTCTTTTTCGCATTTAAGTACGTCTTGTTTATCTTAATTTTTGCAAAGTTGTTTTGAAAATTATTTTCGAACGTTTCGACAATCTTGACGATCTAAGTTAACTTGCTAACGAATTCGATAATGTTTTTAAGAAGAGCATAGACATCGATTACGACAATGAAGTCAATATCAAAGATAACGTTATAGCTATCTTGTATAGCTTAAAAGCGCGTCGTTGTTTCGTTCGAATTATTCGTTATTTTGTCTAACATTTGTTTAATAGTTGTCGCAAATTAAGTTATTTAACGATTAATAACTAAGACATTTGTAAGTCTAGAATTTTTTTTTTGCGAATTGATGTATTTTTCAAAAACAATGTTTAACGCACAATTGAGTTCGTCCTAATTGTTTCGAACTTCTTCGCGTAACGTTTTAGCAACTTTAAATCTCGCGAAACGAAAAATAAAGCAAGATCAAAGAAGACATCTTTGTCGATTAAGATTTTTAAAGTTGATTTGTTTGCTTTTATTGTCGAAGCTAGACGTTTACAAGACGACGTCATTATTTTAAATAAAGCTTGATCGACGTTCGTTTTTTGCGTTTTTCGCGCTTTAGTTAAAGTTGCGTTTTGACGCTTAATTGCTTAACGAACTTCGATTAACATAGTCTTTTTGTTAATGTTAATCGTCTTAAGATTTTTCTTATAGTATGAATTCAAAAGTTGATCGTTAAACATGACGAAATTTAAGACAAACATACAAGTCTTGTAGTTTGCAAAGACTTAATTTTTCTTTAAAAGCAACGACTTATTAAGACGTATCAATGTGACGTAAAACATAATGCTATATACGAGATCGCTTATTTTAGTTATCTTGTACTTCTTTTGCGAGTCGATAATTTAAATAAATTAAACGTCAACATTATCTTGCAAGATGTATTTTTTTTTAAAAACATCAATAGTGCTCATAAACATAAACATAAATTTTAGAAATTTGTGTAATATGCGAATATTGTCGTTTTTATTAAAAGTTGCGAATTATAGAACGAAGCAATTTTATGTTATGATATTGACGCGAACAACACGACTCACATCGTAATTAATAAGGCACATGTAGCTTGCTAAGTAGATAAGATGATCGTCGATCTTTGTCTCTTTTTTAGATCAAAATAGAGCGACATCGTTTTTAATTATCTTTGCGTTTAAGATTTTGAAATTAAGAACTAAATAAACGAGAAATATGTCATTGTCTTTGCGAAGCATAAATATAATAAAATAATTATTAAGCATAAACATTTTGCGAATAAGTTGTTTAGCGTTTGTCATAATGTGTTTCTAGAGAGAATTGCGTTTAGATTTAATATTTATTTGACTTAATTTGTTGTTGTTTGATGCAATCTAGTTATTATTATCTTGTTAACTTAGCGTTTTCGCAAGATTGTTTTTAATTGCTTGATTTGCGACTTTGCGTTCGCGAGCTTTTGTAACATTTTAATTAAAATAAGAGTTTTTTTTTTGTTAAAAGTTATATTGATTGCTTGTTAAACAATAACAATAGATAAATAATTTTACAATGCAATAGCAATAATAAAGATGTTACTATCGATAATATAAAGATAATAGCTAACGATAGTGAGCAAGAATACGTGTTAACAAAATAAAAAATAATAAGCTTTAGTAATGTTGTTAATATCAATGTTGATTGTGCTAGTGTTCTAGTGAATCGCATCTTATAACTAAAACTTATAACGCGTTTGCTATAAGTAAACAATAAATTATGATCGTTTAACGTCATGTCTAAACGAGTAGTTTATCGTCATTAGTTTTTGAACGTTGACAACAATAACATCAAGATAATGTTTTAACATCGTTGTCTTTCTTGTTGTTTGTAATAAACTTAATCTTAAACGATCTATCTTTTTTCTTAGATGTGGGCGCGTTTTTTGTTGTCTTAGACGATCGATCGCATTTCTTTAACGATAACATAAAGATAATAATGTTTATTAAAGATGTCAAAGCAATTACTTTGAAAAACTATGATAGTTGTTTTAGAGCGTTTTACAATAAAGAAAGTAAACATTTCGTGTTTTGTCTTGTAGTTGTTAATAAGATTCGCAAAATCGTTTAGTAGATTCTCGTTATACTATTGATTTCATTTAGCATCGTAGCTCTTTCATTAAACAAGATACTTTAAGATGAAACAATTTCGCTCATATTGACGAATACGATGTTCAATAAGAGCTTCAATTTTATAAGAATGTTATTCGACATTTAACTTAACGATAGTCTTCAAATAATTCGACTTTAAACGATTGTATAAGTTTTTATCGTTTAGCGTTAATTCAAGATAAACAATAAATATAATTAAATAATTTTTTTAGTTTGCTAGAAGATTTAATTTATACGTTAGATTGCTTTTTTGTTCAAGAATCTTAAAAGACTTAATGCGTTAAATTAATAATTTGAACAATTTAACGAACGACAAAAAATAATTTTTGTGAAGAAGAAAATACATTATGTTGCTTATCGAAAATTCGATAAACTTATAATGTTTATCGTATATTGTTTTGACTATTATGTTAGTTCATGCAATTGTCGCTTTTGTTTCGAAGACGTTAACGATCTTCTTTTGTAATTAATTTGTTTAAAAATCGTTAAATTTAAGAAGAAACAAGAGATTACACATCTTGAAGCTTATAATCATTTTATTTGATAATAATTCAATAGACGCATTAAGTAAATTATTAAGACAAACGCAAAGTACGAACAAAAAGAATATTTAATCTAGATTAGAATTGCTAGTCGCTACATATCGCAAAACTATTTTAATTGTTTAGTATATTTGTTCACTTTATTTATCTATTTGTGAATAATATGTTGTTAAGACTAGAAATTGAATTTCTAACTTTTAAAACATAATTATTTAAAATTTAGATACAAACTTGCGATCTTTGTTGTATACGAACGCTCTTAAGACTTCTTAATTAACAAAATCGTTAAAAAGAATATTTGTTTACTTCGTTGTAATGTAAGTTGTTTTGTCGCTCAAAATAATAATTTTTTTAAAAAAATTGCAAGTTGTTGTTAAGACAACATTGAAATTCTAGCATAACGATAATTTTAAAACGAAATCAATGCACACAATATAAAAAAGCACAAGAGAATTTAAAATTAAGTTAAAACTTTTATATAATTAATGTTGTTTAGTTTGACAAAAATTGCACTTTTAATAATAAGCAATGTATCGATGCAATTAAGAGACAAGCTTGCGAAGATAAAAGTTAACAATTATTGTCTCGTAAATGCGAGTAAAGCTAGCTTAACTATTTATGTCGTACGTTTGATAAAAGATTTTCGTCTTAAATTTTTTGAACAAACATAGTTTTTTGCGATTAGCATAGTCTATAAAGTAAAATAAGTCGTCTTTTTCAAAAAATTAAATGTTAAGAGACATAAATAACTTTTGAATTGTCGTTAGAATTTTTGTTCACTTGATAAATTTAACGTATATCTTAAGAAGTTTTTTTTAAAGGTTTTACTCATTTAAATAAGACATAAGTGAAATGAGATCGTCTTGTTAATCGTATTTTGATCGATTAGATTTGACTTCTCTTTAAAAGTTTGTCGCATTAATTTAGTTACAATCTTTACGTTCGTTGCAAAGTTGTTTATCTTATCTAAGATTAATAATTTGTTCTAATTATATTTATTTTTAAGTGCGAGAAATTTAAACAATGCATTCGAAATCGTATATAGCTTTCTTGTACGATGACGTACGTTTAATAAAAATTGTGAAAGATATTGCGAAACACGTACGAGACGAAGATTAAGCTTTTTAATTAATAAACAAAATAACGTAATTTGTTTAACAATGCTTGTTGTAATTAAATGATCAATATAAATTATAATAAGTCTCTTAATCGCTTCTATTAAATGTTTAGTCTTTCGTATTGTTTATATAAGACAAGTCACTTTTATTTTAGTTAATTAATAATTTATTTTGACGAAGCTTAGAATTTTGAATAAAAACAAAATATGTTAAATATTGTTTCGTTTAAAGTTGTCGCTAATTAAATCGTCTTTAACATAATATATTTCGACATTAAACTCACGTTTCTTAAAGACGTTTAAGTTTATATACAATTGGCGATTGTTGTCAAAATGAATTAAGAAGTTCGAAGCTATTAAAAATCGCTATAGCTAATAAAAGAATTAAAGAAAAATAGACGAATATTTAATATACGTGTTTCTTAAATACGTCTTTCGCTTTTATTCGTTAACAATAAAAAAGTTCTTTAAAAAACAATTTTTTTTTGTTGTAAAGCGTTAGCTCGTTGAGCGTATTAAATGATTTTATTTCTTTAATAATTGACGAGATCGAAATAAATCTTAAGCGCCTTTAAATTCTTAGAAAATTTGATCGTCTTAATGATAACAATACGCTTCTTAATAGTGAACAAATCAAAGACGTTTACTTTTTGTCCTAGCAAGATAATGTTAAAATAGTTAAAATAGATTTTTTTGAAATTAAGCGTAACGTTTAGCAAGATTAATTTGTCGAACAACTAAATGAAATAAACTAAATGTGTGTCGAATAATTAGAAGAAAACGACAATATTGTTAATGTAAATACGACAAAAGTTTCTAAATTAACGAAGTTCTTTATTCATTATTCGTTGAACGTAAATGAGCGAATTTTTAAATTTTATAATAGCGACATTAAGTTGTTTTTTGTCTTAATAAATAATGAAGAAAAACTTATGTTTATCTTTAAACGCAATTAAGAATTGCAAAAAGAAAGTTAATTTGTTCATTAAACTTATGTGTTCACAATTACGAATTTGAGCTATAATGTTCGTTTAAATAGATATTAAATGCTTATTCGTAATGACTAGTTTATTTAATTTGCGAATATTAGTTACTATTCGATGCTTTCGAATTTCGTCTAGCAAGATTCGTTAAATTACGAAAACAAAAAATTTGAGCAACAAAGATTTGATCGATTATATTATCTTGTTTTAAGCATGCAATTTGTCGAATTTTTTATCGACTATTTTGCGATCGCATTCTTTTAAAAAATAAATTTTGTATTTTATTTTCGACGTTAATGTAAAGTTTTAATCGCTATTTAATAAAATTGACATTTAATTTTTCTTGACAAGATTAATCGTTTTGTTTATATTTTTTCACAAGATATATAATCGTTTGACGAGACGCTAAAGCGCAATGATTTTGTTCGAATTGTCGTAGACATAAACGTCATTAATTGAATTCGCTTAATAGTTATTATTAGACATGTTAATCTTGATATCTTCTTTAATTATTTAGCTCTCTTCGTCAAAGCTAATCTAATAACAATTTTGCTTCTTAAATTTTAGTAGACGTTCTAGCGTCGCATGTTGCGAGATACGAAGAGACACGAAATGATCGTTACAAATATATACGAAAGATATTTTTTTATTTGCGATATAAAAGTAAGCGTTAAACAAAATTAATTTAAAGAAGTAATTTTTATTAAGCAAGATTTCGCCTTGTACTATTATTAAAACTTCGAAAACAAAATGAGCGATAATCACAAAACTTTTTTTGATTTTATTGATTCGTTTTATTCGAATGTCGTTTTTTGATTTTATCTTTAGTTTTGTCTTCAAACTTCGACAACTCTTAATAATTAGTTTTTGTTTATTCGCGTCAACAATTATACGTTTAATATCAATAATATTTATTTTAAGTAACAACTTTGTTTTTAGATTTTTTACGATGTAAACTTTTTAACAAAAGTGAGCAACAATTATTTTGTTATCTATTTTGCCTTAAAGATACATTAAGAGCTAGAAATAATTGTCGATTAAATGTTTGTCGTTCTTAATGTCGCGTACGAATACAACGACGTTAAATTGTCTCGTAAGATGCTTTAGTCTTAAGTCACTAAAAAAGTTATTGTTGATTAATGACATAATGCATTCGCTATTGACGCAAACAACACACTAGATGCTTTCTCATAAAAATGTTATTTAATATGTTGCATAGTGTTAACACCTAAAAGTTAATTCATTTTGACGCAATAATAAAGCGTCTAACTTGATTAGCTTTAAGCTCGTAAGACTTACCTTAATAGAGACAAAATTAACATAAATGTCTTAGTAAATTTTTGACGACATATCTTGTTGTGTTTTTCTTTAATGTGCTAAAAAAGCTTGTTTTGTAATGAAAAAATCAAGACATAACTTTTGCATTTAAAGAATAAAAAAAAAACGTTAACTTAACATGCATTGCATTCGTCTAGTAAGTCGCTTTTTGTAACGAGTTAATTATATAAATGATTACTAATGCTTTCTTCTTAACATAATATATCTTTTTCGATTAATTGTTAACGACATAATATGTTGTCGTATTCGCACGAGAATCGCTATAGTAATTTGTGAGATCTTTGAAGAGCATTAAGTAATAGACGAACTCTATATATTTCGCAAGATTCGCGTAGTATATTGTCACGATAAAAGCTTAATAAATTGCTATTTGTTAGTAGTCGTTTTAATAATTATCGCGATAATTTTCGCAATATTTATTTCGATAATTGTCTCGATTTCGTTGTGCGTTGTTCTATTTATTTTTCGTTTTTTGATTTTGATAGTAAGAATTCTTGCTCTAATTATTTGCTAAAAAATTTGTCGTCGTTGTAATTGCGAATCTTGCGAAAGGTTTCAATATCTAAAATTGTATTAACGCTTATTGTATTAATTGACAAAATTGCTCGTTAAAATCTTGCAAGTTTTATATAGATTGTCTAAAATATTTGTAATTTGTAATTTGTAAACTATTATTAAGAGAAATACGCGTAGTCGAATTGCTAATAGAAGAACATGCGAAAAAAATTAATTAAGCGAAACGCATATAATGTAGACTAACGAACAATTCATTTTTCCAATTGTTTATTTAATCGATTCGAATTTTGCTAATTAGAGCGATAAGCAAACATTGTCTTTTATATCTCGCACTTTGCGTCAATTTTTTTAATAAAGTTTTAAAATAATGTGTAAACGATAAATATATTAACAATAGAACGCAATTTTATCTTGAGTTAATTTCATGTCTAAATTAATTGTTTTTAGATTCTTTCGATGTTCGTCGATTGCGCATAAAAAATAATGTTTTGTAAATATTTTGTAATCTCTTGTTCGTTTTTAGTATCTTTAATAATAAATTTTTACAACGTCAACTTATTAAACGCTTTGCTAATTTTTATCTTGAAGCGATTTTGCAATTTATTAATAAAGTTTAAAAGAAACAAACTTCGAAACGTTCGACGTTTAGTGTCGTTCATCTTTTTAAAATATTACGTCATGACAAAGTTACAAAAACAACAAGAGAAATTGTTTTAAACGACAACTTCGTTAACAACGTGTACGTAATCATTTATACGTTCGACAAAGATAAAGACTTCTCTATATATTGTTTTCTTATGAGCAAAAAGAAAAATTGTTTAGTTTATAGTTGTCTAAAGCGTCTAAATGAAAGAAATCTAAATTAGGCGTCTTAAATCGATTAGAAAACACATTTATGTCTTTCTATAAAAACTCATTAAAGTGCTTAGAAGTACGACGAAAATTAGTTAATTCATTTCGAGACAAATGTCATGTTTGTTTTACGAAAGAGCGTTAATTTTCTTTACGCAACATAGTTCGCAATTAATTTAGATCGAAGATTGTAAAAAGTAAAGCTTGCTTAAAAGTTGCAAGGTTAAGTTGCGAAATCGAAGTTTATTCAAAGATCGCAAAGTTAAGTTGCGAAAACGAAATTTATTTAAAAGTTACTAGATTGACTTAAGCGTTAAAAGATTGTTAAACGAGCCTTTGTTACTATTGCGAGTCTATATTATTAAGCGTAGTTGTGTTCGATTAGATTAGCGAAAAATAAGTAGACTAAACATTTGATTGTAAAACATTAAATTTGACATTTTGTTATTAATCGTATTAAGCATGTTGCTTAACGTCAAATAAATTGAAAAATTATGAATTGTACGATTGTGCGATAAAGCTAAATTAATCAAATTGTTGTTAATTACTTTGCAAAAAATTGTTAAAGCGTAAATTTATCATTTTGAATCTATTGTTTATCTTAAAACTCGTTCGATTAATTCTAAATTAACGACGACAATTCATGCTATCTTTCTTAAGAGAGAAAGCTCGCTTTTGACGATGTAGATTATTAACGTTCGTTAATGTGTCTATGCGCGATTTATTGTCATCTAATTCGTTAATCTTTTTGTTTCTTAATTTGTTAAAAGAGCTAATCATTAATTGTTCAATTAAGAACGCAAATGAATTAGAAAATACGAATAAAAAAGCGAGACTTAAGATGCTTAAAGACGTAGATCTATTTCGTTAAATAACAAGAATTTCGTCAAGATGCTTTAAGACAATTGTCGAATTAAAAGATTCTAAATCTAGAATGTTATCAAGATAGACATTTAGATTTTTTTGCTCAAGTTGTTTGTTTTGATATTTAAATAGTTGTCTTGTTAACGACTCTAATAATGTCTTCGAAATAATATTGTTTAATGTAGACGACAATGATGTCTTTAAAGTGACGATGTCAATTGCAACAAATTGTAATGTCTTCGAAATTTACTAGTTAAAAACGATAGACAATGATTTTTTTGTCGAAGACTTATTGTAAGTTGTGGCAAATAATGATTTTTTCGTCAAAACTTCGTTGTTAATCGTGTTAAATAAAGTTGTCTATTGCGTTCTTTTAAGTTTATTAATTGTTCGTTTAAGTAAAGTCTTGTTAATTGCTTATTTAACTAGTCAAATTCGTTTGTCTTTACTAGTTTGAACAAACTAAGCAAAACAACAAGTTCTATCTATTGATTCGAATAAAAACGAACGAGATAAAAGTTTAAAAAGCTCTTTGATTCTTAGTTTAGTTGACTTACTAATGCAAGAAATATATTGATATTTAGTAGTGCAAAATTGCAAAATTTGATAAGTAAGAGCGAAAAGAACGAGATTAGTTAATTTAATTAAGAAAAACATCTTAACACGATTAGACAAACATTTGCGAAAGATAGACTTGCTAACTTTGATGCAATGATTTAGTGTTTAGTGACTACGAAAGATAAACAAATGCTAATTCTAATGCAATGATCTAGTGTTTAATGATTGCGAAAGACAAACGAATGTTAACTTTAATGCAATGATTTAATGCTTAATGATTGCGAAACGCAAACAAATATTAACTCTAATATAATAATTTAATGTCTAGTAATGAATGCGAGACTAAGTGAGAGAATTGACGATTAATGTCGTTCGTCTAAATTAGATGAGCGATTAACTTGAATCGTAAATTGAAGCTATCATTTGTTAAATAAAGAATGATAGCTAGACAAGCAAAGCAACTAGATAGACAACTAAGCAAGATGAAAAGACACGCAAGTGAACAAAACAAACATCTATAATGACTGTAAAGATAATTCTCTAAGAACTAAATTAACAATCAAGTTATACTTGATTGTCTAAGAGTAGGCGTTATCGACAGACGTCAAACGTTCTTTTGCCATTTGACAAAAGCATTAGATCACAAATCTCGTAACAAAAATATTAACAACAATAATTATACGTCGAAAGCGCGTAAAAATAATAATATATAATATTAAAATCAAAAGTATGTCGAAAAATATAAAGAAAAAAGAAGCAGAAATAATAAATAATTTATGCAAGATAATATATTAGAATTTAAAGATTAAAGTGATAATTTAATTTATAAAAGAGAATAACAAGAAAAAATATATTTCGATTGTAACATAAATAGATTGCGCAAAGATAACAAATAAATTAATATAATTAAACGTAATTTACGAGTTAAATATAAAGATTACAAAATATTATAACCAAAAATGTAAAATAAAACAATATATAAAGCATTAAAAGTATAAATACATTATACATAAATGAAAAAATAAATAGCAATGCGCATATTGCGCTTAGAATTATCGCTTTAATTAGTGCTCTTATTAAGAAAATGTCTTTAAGTAAAAATATAATATTTGCAAGAAAGTTTATAAGATATTCGATTTCAAATACTTTAAAAAATAGAGAAAGAAAATAAAAATTAAAAAGACAATAAAGATAAAGCTTCTATATTATATTGTTAAGACAATTAAAGTAAATAGAACGATAATTTTAATTTTTGTAATATTAAGAAGTGCAATCTTGTTTGTTTAAATTACAAACAAAAGAACAAAGCAAAAGATAATAAAAGTAATAGTAGATTGTTCGATAAAAATAAGTTGTATACAAAGTACTCTTATAATAATAACAAAGAGCGTTATTTAACAATTAATTAAGAAAAAGCATTTTGACAAGTTAATAAAAAGTTAATTTATTATAATAGAGCAAATTAATAATAGAGTAGCGTTGTTGTCGCTACAAAGTATATTCTTTACGCAAGAGATAAAGAATTTAATATACATAAAAACAAATATAGAAAAGAAATTGTAACAAAGATACAAAATAAGCTTCGAATATTATAATACAATATTTATGAGTTAAAAAGCAAAATTATAATAACATTATTTTAGAAAAATAAAATAAAAAAATATAATATATTAGTAATATAAAAGTTGTAACAATATTATATTAAAACAAAAGTATATAATTCAAAATACGCAAACTTTACGTTTGTAAATAATAACAAATATATATACTTTTATATTAACAAACGTATTGACAACAACAATTGATACAATATATAATATTTCGAGAACGCAAAAACAATAATAATGTAATTATATTTTAAAAATAATATTATTAAACAAAATCTTATTAACGTTTATAATATTTACAATTTATCTCTTAATAGTTATAATAATATAATTAATAGAGACAATCTTAACGCAATAAAGCAAGCATTACGTATACAAAATAAAAGCGTTATAGTAAAGAACTTTAATTTATATTATTTCTTATAAACAAGCTTCTTATATTTTAAGTAATATTTATTTTTCAACAATTTGCTAGACATAATATGTTTTGTCAATATTATATTAACGCTTTTACGCAATATTATAATAAGAGATTATTAAAAAGTATAAATTATAATCGATTTGTTATTTGTTACAAAAGAAATAACAAATCGATTAATATATTGCGATATAAACAAAAAGATAAAAAATTTATCAAATTATTTGTTAATTAAAACAATATTAAAACTTAAAATGCAAACAAAGTCTATATATTGTTTTAAACAAAATTAAAAAGTTATAAATACAAAGAAATTTAACAATATATTAAAGAAATTATTATTCGAATTATTATTAAATGTTACAATAGAACGAGAAGACATTAACAAATACACAATTGCGTTATTAAGAATTTCGAAAAAGATTATCGAAGACTCTATCTTGTAAACAAGATTGCACAAAAGAGTTAAATTTAAATAAATGCAAAAATATATTAACGTAATTAAGAAAATTACAAGATTGCAATATTAACGTTGCATCTCTTGTAATTAAAAGATATACGTTCGAATATACAATAGAAAAGACAAGATTCTTAAGAGATATAAGAGAGACAAATTTTGTAATTAGATGTAGACTTTAAAGAATATTGCGAAGAGTTTATTTAAGATAACAAAATAAGTTAAAAATATAATAGTAAATATACTTATTAAGCTTACAATTTTACTATTAAGAACAAACATTAAAATAATAACAGTTGCGAAAGACAAAATCGAAGCAATATTTTAAATTTATTTTTCTTCTTTACTTACGATCTTGATTAACAATATAGAGAAATTCTCTTATTTATTTTTAATAAAGAACAACAAGATTGTATTAAAACGCAAAATAATAAAAACAATATATAAATCGACTTCAAACAAACTATTTAAAATTAATATGAATATTAAAACAACTAATTTGTATTGTTTTAAAGCAAATAAAATTCTTGTTCAACAAATATATTAAAAAAGAAATGTAATTGTTTTATTTGAAAAAGACAATTACAATAATATTGAGAAAATTAAAATAAAAAATTATTTAAAATTGTTATCTTTTAGATTTATAGTATTGCTCGATATACTAAATAAGATACTAGAGTTAATAATATTAAACTATCTTTGTTACGTTGTAAAGGCATATAATACTTTACTTAATACACAAATAAAAATTAGAAAATAACGCTTAATCAATATAATATTACAATTAACTATTAAAAAGATGCACACAATATAAAGTAATTAAACAAAAGAGTAGTTTTTCTTTTAAGTTTAGATGTGTTTAATGCATTTAACAATATGTCGCATATTAAACTACTTTATAATATAAGAAAAAGAAGAGTTTTAACTTGTTTGCTCAATTAAGTAGAAGATTTTCTAAAAAAATAACGCATTATATTGATTATCAAAAGTTATACAATAAAGAAGCGAGAGACAAATATTAATATATTGTAGAATTTTTTTTATTTTTAATATTATACTTGTTTTATAACGCAAATCTTTTAAAATAATACAACAATATTAGATTGCAAGTTAGCGCTACAAGCTTTATAAACAATATTAATATATTAATGTATAAAGAGTTAACTAAATGCAATTATAAAATACTAACTTAAATATACAATAAATGCGAGCAATAAGTACGTATTTATATTTTCAAATTCGCAAAAAAAAAATACGAATTAATTTACTTTTTACGTACTTTAAAGAGATTCGATATAAGCATCAATATAACATTGATAAAACACAAAATAATTGTTAAGTTCAATATTAGAGTTTTAGAAATTCAACTTAATTTAAAACTCAAATAAAAAGTTTATTTGCAATAAATAAAGACAAAGCTAATTATTAAATATAAAGAGATCTTAATAATAAAGAGTTTAATTTTTGACATATTTATAAATATTAAGAAACGCAAATATATTGCAATAGAGAAGTTTGTAATAATATATAGCGTTGTTATATAATATATCTTGTTTGCTATTAAGAGCGCAAGAAAAGAAGTTGTTACAAAGCTACAATTTATATAAGAACAAATACTTTATTGCATTATTAATATTTATAAAACAATTTCTACAAAAACTTTATAAATCAAGATTAATATATTTTTTATTAATATTTATTTAGAGAAGTTAATATAGAAATTGATAGCTACTATAAACGCACAAGAGTTTGAAAAGATTATTAATATAACAATACTACGTATACGCAACAATTTAATATCGAAAAAAGAATAAAAGTTAAAACTAAAAATAATATTTTTGCAACTTAAGAGAAAATAAATGCAAATAGTGTTAAAATTAACAACAATTTAGCGATAGCAATTATATATTGCGATCTTATAAATAAAGTCTTCTAAAACAATTATTGTTTATAGTAAAAAGACTATTAAAAAGAAATATAACGCAAATTGCTCAAATCTATATTAATAAATTTAATTTAATAAAAGCAAACGCAACAAGAATGTTATTGCAATTTTAATTAAAACAAATTAAAATATCGAAAAGCGTCTTAAGAGTGTCGACATAACATTAATTTATTATAATAAACTTAAAAAACTTACAAAAGCAACAAATAAATTGACAAAACATTGCAAAATTATTACTAATTTAAAAAAATAAATTTACAAGATATACTTAAACAATTAAGTCTTAATTAAGATTATAAGAGAGATAAAATCGATATTAAATTAAATATAATTAAGGTGTATATAGAACGTGTGCAAGATAATTTGACGTCGCAAGACAATATTGAAACTATATTAAATATTAAGATACAAAAATATAAAAGATAATAAGATTGCGAACAAAATTGTCGACAAAACGCACAAATAACTTCTTTCTTTTATTAATCAAGTAATAGGCAAACTTATTATTAGAAAAACACTTATTTAAGACAAGACTCGAAAAGAGTAACAACGCAAATAATTAAAAGACAAGAATAACGTAAAATATCGCAAAATTATATCAAAGATTACGCATAAGTATATGCAATTGTATTTCGATTATATCAAATTACACAATTTACTTCTTATTTAACTAAGAATAAGCAAACTTAATTATAATTAACTTTTATGCAAACCTTGCGTTCTTAATATTACGACAAACACGTACAAGTGCAATTAAGAACGCATAATTGTTAAATATATTCTTTTGATATATTCGATATAACGATAGAAAAGAACTTAAATGTAATAAAAGATTAATATTATAAATTTGAGACAACTACTAGACAAAGCAAGATTTATTATTGTAACAATACAAATAATTTTGTCTATTAATCTATTAAAATAGTTTTAGATAATAGCATTATTAACAATGCTTAAATCTCTCTTAGATCTATAGAGTTTCTATTTGAAGAATTTTCTTGTATTACGAATATTACAATATAGAAGACGAAGACGCGACGTTGTTATAACAAAGTATTATAAGCGAAATTGCAATCGCGAGTTCTAGTTAATTATAATTAGACAAATAGACGCTAGTGTTGCTCGTCTATTTGTAATTAATTAGATTTAAAAATCGCAAAAGTATATAGATCTTGCATAGACTCTTAGAAATATTAAATCAAGTATAGATTTAAAAAAAAAATGTCAAACGTAATTACATATTAAGCGTACAAGTGCGCAAGTTTGTTAGAAGTTATATACAATATATTTCGAATTAAAATTAAACGCGCAATTTCGATTTGCAGCTTTCGAAATTTTAAGCGTCTTGCTTCAACTCTAGAAATTAGTTTTTTGTTTTTCTAATAATACAAATATTTTTGTGCAATATAATTTTATTAAATTTTTAAAACTAATAAAGATTAAGAATCTCTAATTTTAATACCAATAGTAACTCTAATAAAATAGAAAGATTTTAGCTATAGAAATTAATATTATATTATATTGTTTAAGAAAATTAAAGATATTTTGCTTATTTAATCGATTTTTATTATAGAAGTTAGCATGCAAAGAAGTATTAACTAATTATAAAGAAAACAAATATATTAATATACGAAGAAAAAGTTTCGAAACAAATTTTAAGTATATTAAAGATATATTTTAGATTTGATTTAAAAATAAAAAATATCATAAAAAATATAAATAAAAATGCGCTAGAATATTGGAAATATAATTTTTTTTAAGATTTTATAGAAGCTTGTTAATTCTTAAAAAAAATTATAATTTTCTTTTTTACAATATTGCAATCTATTTAAGTCTAGCGTTTAATTCTTAACTCTATAGCTTAATTATTTACAAATTGTAATATTTATACAAAGATTCTAATTTTATTGTTAGAATTTTTGTTTAATTCTATTTAATTGTATTTAATATTTATAAGCTCTAATATCTAGTAGTAACTTAATATTTCTTTAAAGTATACTTCTATATTAGACTGATCGCGAGGAACCGAAAATATCACGTGAGAGCGTCAAGATTCGATTCCTCGATTTTTTTTGAAATCGAATTGCTTAAATTAGTAACTTTTCGACTAAGCTAAACTTATTATAGTAATAAGCTAGCTTCTTTAAGCAATTCGATTCTATTCGATTTCTTGACAATTCGACTTGGTTCCAAAGTTGGGACCAAATATCGAATCGACGATCAATCTATTCAATCTATTCTATAATTTTATCTTAAGCGCATTACTATAACAATATTTTATTAAATATCTATATATAATCTTATAGTCTCTTCTAACAAATATTTTTCTAGTATAATTATTTGTAATCTTTCTAATATATTTAAATCAAAATTAAATGTATAAAAATATTAATAAAGATATTAAATATAAATATTTAACTAACTAATTTAAAATTTCTCTTTAATAATAATTATATCAAAGCAATTAAAATACTGTTTTTTATTTTTAAAATAAAATTATGCAATTTATAGAAATTCTACTATATTATTAATAAGACTACTATATAATTATATAACTATCTATTAAATATATTGTTTCTACAATTGTATTGTATTCGAATTTTAGAAAATATAATATATATATTGACAATTTCGAAAGAGATATTTTATATAAGCAAACTCTACTATTACGAGATTTGTATCTAATACTCTTGTTAAATAACAAAAGAATATTTGACGTTTATTGATAGCATTTGCTCTTAAACAATTAAGTATAACTTAATTGTTAACTTAGTTCTTAAACAATTATCTTTATAACTATTACAGATAGTTATTTTGTTTATTTGCGTATCTTTTTATCTTGTTTAGTTGTTTTATTTATCTAGCTGTTATTCTTAATCTAGCAAATAGTAGCTTTAACGTACAATTCTAGTCAATTATTTGTCTAATTTAGAAAAACAATATTAATTACTAATTTTTTTATCTAGCTTTGCATTTATTGTTAGATACTAAATTATTATATTAGAGTCGATATTTCTTTGCGTTTCGCAATTATTAGATATCAAATTATTGTATTAGAGTTAATATTTCATTGACATTTCGAGTAATTGACCTCTCAATTTCAAGATGCTAAGATAGCTCAAGTAACTCGAGATTAATCTCGAGAACGTTCGAGAAACAATCGAAAGCTTGCATTTGAAAGATTAAAAAAAGTTTGACAAAAAGTATAATTTTGATGTTCGAGATACGTACGAACTCTCGCGATGCTTCGATTACGTCTTTACTTGTTATTCGCTTATACTATAGTAATTTAAGTAACAAAATCGAACAATTTGTAAGATTTCTACGCGAGAACGATGTGCAAGCAAAAGTATCTTCTACATTTGCGTAATTAATTGCGCGTAATTAATTGCGCATAGTTGATTGCGCGTAATTGATTGCGTTCGTAAGTTGCGTTCGCGAATCTTAGCGACGTGCGAATAGTACTCTTGACATTGCACAAGTAATGTGTGTCTTAATTTATTTCTTAAATTTTGATTCTATTGATCTAGAATTAATCGAATCTGCTAATAAGACTTTAGAACTAAGACATTAACACAACGATCTTAAGAGTCTCTAGAGAGTTATCTTGAATTGTCGATGTTATTTGTTTTTTGCAATTATTAAATATTAAATTATTGTATTAAAGTTAATATTTATTTGCTTTTTACAAATATTTGTCTAATTGTACTAAAATATCTTTTTTAGTTAAATTAGCTAATTTTGTTTTTTTGTTTTTATTTATCAAATTCTGCAATTCTATACTATTAAATATTAACATATCTTTTGTATTAATAAGTTAATTAGACAAAAAGTTAAAAAACTTTTTAAACTTTTGTCTTATCTTTTTTTTTCGAATTAATAGATAGAATTTGTTGTTCGATTTAGTTTGCTCAATCTAGTAAAGACAAACAAATTTAACTAGTTAAATAAATAATTAATAAGACTTTACTTAAATAAGCAATTAATAAATTCGAAAGAGCGCAATAAATAACTTTATTTCTTAAAAGTTTATTTGAGTGAAAAGAGCCTTCGTTTGCGACGTTGTCTATCGTCGCTTTTTGCTTCTCATGCATCGCCCTAAATTTAGATTGCTTCGACATCTTATCTTTTTCACACTTTTTTCGTAACGATCGAATAATTTATTCTTGTTTATGTTTATTATTACGATCAATTCGATTGTCTCAAAATTAACAATTGACTAATTGACGAGATTGTTATCTAAGATAATTTAGATCAAATGAAAGATCGCTTATTGTTCATCGTTTTCAATTATAAAAATCTAGTATCTTTTGTTTAAAGCATGAATTCAAATATCTTCAACTTCTTGCTATATTGCTTCATTTTTGCATTAGCAATATTCTCTTATTCGCATTTGTTTACTAGAAATAATTTATCGCAAAGCTTGTCATTTGAAAGAAGCGTCGCAAGATGCTTCTAATTAATTCGACTTTCTACAATAGCGTTTCAAATGTAATGATTTGCTATTAAACGCTCTATATATCTTCATTGTTTCTAGTTCATTAATGATAAATTCTTATTAATTTTTTGCGAGAACAAATTCTTAATATGATGCGTTAATTGTGTGCTAGACATGTCACTTTTAATGTATGCGTTCACAAATGACTCTTTTGAGTTCAAAAAAAAATCTTCTTTTATGAGTTTTCTCTCGACTTATTTTTGCTCGATTAGATTATATTATCTTCTATAATAGCATAAATTAGACGCATTCTATAAGACTAGCACACATAACATTCTTATATAAAATTGATCACTTATTAATAGTTTTAAAAGCAATAATGCTTTGCATAATTATTATTTTTTTTGCTTTAAGCTCAATACTTCTATTAAGTCTACTTCGTCTATATTATATCGATGTGTGCTATGTTCGTTTAACGATCACTTTGCTATTTCTAAATACGATTTCGTCTTCATAGAAGAATTGAAATTGCTCATTAAGTCATGTTTTTAACTCAAAAATTAAATTGACTTAAGACGAAGAATGAATCGCAACGAGTTGTAGCACGACGTTTTAAAGTCGAACAACGAAGAAACGTGCAAAAGATATATCGAAAACGAAAAATCATCTTAATAAAGAAGACTTACGAGTTAGAAAAGGTATGCGAAATTAATATTGCAATCATTATTTGTCGAAATAATCGATATTTTATCTATTGCTTAATGAATTAACGATTATGATCGTCATTAATAAATTAAATTGTAAGTGAGATGCTAGTCTTATAGTTATCGCCAAAGTTAATTAGAAGTAAAAGATTTCATATTTATTGCTTAAGAATTTATTGTTTTAAAATTTAAAAAAAGACAATTTACGTTTGTCACAAAGAGATTAAACAATGTTAAGAACGAAAAAGCAACAAAAAGATACTTCAATTAAATTGCGAAAATTGTTAAAAGATGTTTTGATTATTATGATTTTTGCTTATGTTATCACATAAACTTGTAATAACAACAATCTTTTCGCACAATGCAATAAAAACATTATATTTTCTTTTATTTCTTTTAATCTTGTTTTGTTCGTCGTTGTTCTTTCTTTTATTGTCGCTATATTTTGCTTTAAATTAACAAAATAAATTGCGAAAGTCTTGAACGTTTACTTTATAACTTATTTTAATGCAATCAAGAGAGAACGCAAATTTAAACGTAAATAACTAAAAAAAGAAGCGCAAAAGAGACTCACAAATTGATAAGAAAAAGATAAGAAGCAAGCTTTGCAAGTTTTGAGATGCAATCTTATTACTATTATTTTATTACTTTTCGCAATTAAACACAAAGTTATCTAAATTATAATAACGTTAAAACACGTCGTATACATTTGAGTCTTGCTAAATAAAAAGTCTAATGTGTTAAAAGTTGTAAATTAGTTCTATATCTAGTATAGCGTATATATATTGCTAGGAACAAGATTAAACGACAAAATTATTATAATTGCATATCATAAATTCTACTTTTGAAATAAATCGAAAGCATAAAAATATTGTTGTTAACGTTTTCTTAACAAAAGATTGTTGTTAATTTAATAGCATCGTTTATTATCGAAATTTTGTCAAAAAAGTAGTTTTTTTCTTTTGTCTTCGTTTCGATTTGTACTATTTTATATATTATAAATTTCTAACATCGTATCTTGAGATCGTAAAACTATCGTTTCATAAATTAAATTCGTATTCGATAACAACTTGTTTAAAAAGTCGTTTTGCGTTAAAGTAATATAATTGTTCTCTTAATAGCGAAGCGCAACATGAGCTTTAATCGACGTTCGCAAAGTCGAATTGCTCTTCGTTTAATTATGAATTTGTTAAAGCATCATGCAAATTAAATTTGTGAATAAAATCTCTTGCGTTAATCTATCGTTAAGAAAAAGAAAATAAATCATATTTTTGTCGTCAAATTCGAACGAAATGCGAAGAATTGTTTTAATTAACTTACGTCTAATATTGATTTACAAATGAACGAATCGTTGTTACGAAAACATTTTGAAATCTAATTGACTTAATTATCTTAATCGATTATAGAGACTTGCTTTATTTAAGAGTGACTAAAAATGTAGCTAAGCGAAGCTAAGCACGTAAATATAATAAATTTAAGATCGAACATAATAATGCATAGCACAAAAATAAAGAGCGAAAGCACTTCTCTTTTATATTATATCATTGTCTATTTGGCAAATTGAAGCGTTCGCATCGTTTACAACTAAAAATGAACAAATCATTAAACGTGTGTTGCAAGCTAAATGAAATTAGATTCTTTTATCAAAAATTAGTTTATTCTAGAAATCTAACGTGTGAGAACATTAGCAAAATTTAGTCTCGTAAAGCTTTTAAATTTTCGAATTTCTCAAATCTTTTTTCATTTCTAGTCTTTAGTAGCGTTTATAATTATTATAGTTTTACAAGAAACAACTTCTTGTACGATCGCAATGCTTGATCTCTACGAACGTTCAAAACATTTAACTTTCTAAAAATTATAAAATTATAGTTATTATTCGTTTCTAGAAAATTACTTCTTCTAATAAAACGACGATTTCGCTCTCTTCAAACAAATTAAAATGATTTAATTTGCTTTTCGTATTTTTATTTATTATTAACATCTTATTTACGTAAGAGATCAAATAAGATTCTTAATAAATTATGAAAACTAAAGCTACACTTTGTTCTACAATACAATAAAATCATTATTATTATTATTGTTTAAGTCTATGTCTTAGTATTCGAGAATTTCTCTCTTTAACAAAGTCATTTTTTTAAAAAGCACATTCGTCGCGCGTTGCATAATCTAAAATGCTTTTATCACTTTGTTTTTAAATTCGAACATAACGTTGCGTAACTCTTTGTAATAGACGATTTCTTAACGTAAATATTTATTTTTTCGTATTAGATCATCGACGAATCTTTGAGATTTGCGACGACAAAAATCTTTTGTTTCCTAAAGATAAACAAGAAGCAAATCTAAATTAAGGAAGATTTTCGTCGCTCTTCGCAATGCGCGCATCGAGATCAATGATTTCGAAAAAACTTTAATTTCGATGTTGACGACTCATAATAAAAAAGAATTTAAAGTTAACAAAAAAAATTATTCGTAATTAAGACTAACTTGAAATTGCTAAAGATTAAAGAGCACTAAAGTATTCTTAGAATTAAGTTAAGATGTTTACATAAAAAAGAGTAATACATGCTTTAAAATGTTTTGCTAGCGAGAAAACGCTCAAAGCGTACACAAATTTAAGAAAAAAAAGACAAAAAAAGTTAAATGTTCAATTTCAAATTTCGATTCTTAGACGAATGATCATTATTTTAATTTGACGCTTTCATTGTTGCACTTTAGCAACGACGTACTTGAAATTCTTAATTGTTTTCTTATTGCTCACTAATTTTTTTTTTAAACTCTTTATGTTCGCGACAATGAAAAGACAACTCACAAAATTTTTCGAAAGCATTAATCGAAATATCTTTAACAAAAGATTTAACGACGTAAATACTTAAGAGTTACAATTTATACGCAATGTTTTTGATATTTTTAATTATCTTTATGTCAATTCTAGATTGCGTTTATCAATTTTCTCGCTAAAAGCAAATTTTAATTTTCAACAATATTAGCTAATCTCGCCTCTTAAACGATCTAGAAATCTAGCATGTCATTTAAAGAATTTATGAGAAAATCACTACGCTATTTTTATTATAACGCACATGAACGAGAATAATCGCGTAATCGTAGCGTATCGAAACGAATCGCATCACACAATTATAACGATTAAAAGCATTAATTAAAGATTAGCGAATTAGTGAAACGATTTATTTTATGCAATCATATAAACATTGTAAATTTGCTAGAAATCTTTCACAATAATGATTTCGTTTATATAATATACGAATGAACGAACGTTACTTTAACTAAAATTCAATCTACATCTCTTAAAAAGTTATTCAATTTTTATATTGTCGTTATTTGCAAAGAGATAAAGTTGTTCGCAATACGAAGTTTTAATCAAGAATTAATAATTTGTGTCTAAATTCTTCAAGATTTTCAATACATTTATGAGACGCTTTATATTATGCATGATGCATTAGATGTTTATAATGTTATAATTAATAAAGTTGATTAAATTAAAATTTGCAAAACAATTATAATTAAAAGATCATATAGTAAACATTAAACATAGCATATTGCAAAATATCGCAATAAAGAATAATAAGCGTCTAGATTTTGACGCTATAGATTAACTAATAATTCGATTAATAAAAATTGAGATAAGTTTCAAGCATTTTTAAGCTTAACGTTTGACTAATCTTGATGTCTAAAATTTGTTAATTAAACAATTTTTTAAAATGATTTTTGTCTCGACATTGCAAGTACTCTTGAGTGTATAATATTTTTTTAAAAAAAATCTTATCTCGTTAAGCTAATTATCTTAGAATTTCTTTTTGAAATTTTCGTCAAACAATTATTGTTTAAAGTTCTTAATGTTAATTATAAAAAAATCGATGCAAAGAGATTAAGATATTTGTATAAAATAGAGACAAGTTGTATTAAATTAAATTAATAAACGAGAAGCTAAATTTAATTTTATTCTTAATTCAAAATTGTAATTTGTACGATTAAATAATATGTTATGCATAAAAACATCAAAAAATAGAATTGTCGAAGTTTGTCTTTAGATTTTTTGCAAAGTAAACAATAAAATCGATTTTAATCGTTTATATAGTTTACGCAATACGAGTGGTCACATCTCAAAGACGTATTAACATTGTTACTTATATATATGAAACATTGTGACATGCGAGAAGCAAAATCGTTAATAATTAGATTTTGAAAAGTTTAATATATTTTGTTTTGCTCGATTTTGTATTTAACTTTTAAGTTTATTACAATTTGCAATCTAACTTAATCTTGTTAACAATTCATTTTAATTTTGCTAAGATCACATTTAAGTCTACACTTTTCTTGTCGCGTCGAAATTGTCGCTTTGTATAAAATTATACGAGATAAAAAATCTAATCGTTGCTTAATCGTCTTAGTTTGCTTCATTAAATCTATTGCGTATCGACGAATTAATCAAACAAATACGAATTCTAATAAATGACTTCATTATTAAAATAAAATGATTGACAATAAAGAAAAGAATAATTTAAGCAAAGATTTAGCTTTATATTCGAGATATTGAATTTGTTGTAATTGCAATTGTTGTAATCTAAATTGTCGTTATGCTATTAAGCGTCGTTGCGAATGTTATAATGTTTGATCACAATGTTTTGATTTTAAACTTTAACGTTAATGTCTATTACGTCTTTCTCGATTTTTATAGCATTCTTTGATATCATTGTTAAAGACTAGTAATGAAAGTGATGCAATCATCTTACTTGCTAAGTTATTCGAACGAGAAAAATTAAAAGATTATTTGAAAACAAAGACGTTATCTTTTAAATCATTAAGTATTATCGACATAATAAAGATTCTTATAAGAATTTCGAGAAAATTAAAAGATTAAATTTGATTAAATAGAAGCTATGAGACAAAAGACGATGCAATTGCTTTTTAACGAAAGAGCACATTTGTTCTTATATTTACAATGTAAAACATAGTTCGTTAGCTAGCTTTTTAAGAATTAACTCGTGCAAGATTTAACTTGAACATCAATCGTATTACGAGTCGTGTGTTAATAGATACTATTCGTCGCGCATCGCTCTTCACAAGGTAATCAAGAAAAGAAGATTTGTCAACAAAATTAAGATAATTAAGATGACTTGACTTTTAAGTATCTTGAATTTCGAATCAAGATAATTAAAATAATTAAGATTTTAAATATCTTAAACATCTTGAATCTTAAATGATGAAAAAGTATATAGTTTTCGAACACGACTTTTTTATGAATTGTGTTCAACTTATCTTAAGTCTTTACTTATTGTTACTTTGATTCATTGAATCATCTATGAAAATTTATTGAACATAAGATTATTTATAGTTGCGACTCTTATTATCAAGTGATTGCTTACATTGTCTAAAGACGTTTACAAATTTATTCAATAGCATAACTTGCTTTAATATTTTTTACGAAAGTACTAACGTAACACTTTGAACACTCTAAGAATGTTTATATTAGATTAACGCGCTTTTATTTCGAGCAATAGCTTAACAATATCACGTCGATTCTTTATTGATAAAAACAACAAGATAAGAATCAACAAGTTTGACGTTTATTATAAAGATTATATCAATTTGAAGAACTAGCTTATGCAAATGAATATTTATTTTATTTTATCTTTTATTTTATTTTAGCAAATAAAAAGACGATTTTCGCATCAACATTTCTTAGAGAAAGAGCTCAACATTGACTCAAGTTAAACTTACGCAAATATTTGAAAAATTATAACCAAAATTCTTGTGCGATGTTCACGAATTTCGATAATTTTAAGAAAAAACTTCGAAGAATTTTCGAAACATTTAACGAGAAACTAGTCGCGAAAAAAGTGATTTAGCACTTAATTTAACGAATCTTTGTAGCAAACTACGTAGCAAAATTCTAAAAATATGTTAATTTTATCGAATGAGACGATATCGCACTTATAACAATGTTTCGACGAAATTTCAAAAATAATTTCAAAAATAAAATTATGCGCGATGACAAATTTATTAGCGACATGTTTGATCTCATTAAAGTAGTTATCGATTTCGACGACAAACTATATGAAAGAGCTATGAAAAAGCAATACGATCAATTTCACGAAAGAGCAAAAATATTCTTTGAATTAACGATCAAATATTAGCAAAGCGAATTTCGTTCTAATTAGAGATACAATAATCTAGACTATTGTAAGTCTACATTTATGAAATTAGATTTTACTTAACAACGCAAAGAGAAAAACTCTAAAGAAAAGCAAAATAACAAATTTCAAAAAACGTGCTATTTATGTGATAAATCGAATCACTTCGCAAGAAATTGTCGATTACGAAACTTAATAAATCGTCGACAAATCAATGTTATGTTAAGAGAGATATTCGATAGCTAAAACGACATCAAGAAGCAAGTCGACACAAAGACGAACACTCTCGAAATTGAATCGAACGACAATTATTATTTGATAAAGAATTTAAATCAATTATAGAAAGTTCTAAATAAAACATTATTAAACAAGACATTCGCATCTACGCAAGAAGTTAATTAAACACTTTAGAAAACTATTAAATCTCATAACTTAATTATTGACTTAGACGAAAAGTATAATTGAAATTTTTTTTACGAATGCATAAAAAACATTACGAATCATTTTAAGACTTTAGTTAATTTATCGAAGATCGTAGATAAATGCGAGAAGAAGCTAAAAAGCAATGTTATTATAAAAAAGAATATACTTGACATTACAATAAGACGATTAAACTTTATAATATACGTAGATCTTAATTAAACAATTTGTTACAACAACTTATGTTAAACTTATCTAAAAAAAAAGAATAAAGTTAATTGATTTTTTAGAAAGTCAAAGTTAGCAATTTAGCAACAAAAGAAAGTTTAGCACAAACAAACGTTTGAAGCAAAAGTCATAGCATAAAAGCAAGAAAAAGTTCAAATTTTTTAATAAAAAGCATATTAGAGAAATGCAATATGTTAGCCCAACAATAGCAATTAAACTTAATAGCGCACGCACGATGTTTTATCACACTAATTAAGATTAATAGTTGTCGATTTACAACAATGATCGATTTTGATGCGATAAATAATTTTATAACTAGAGCTCTTATAGAGAGAAAAAAATATTCTACTTAAAAGAAGCTTAACGCTTACAATTTAATAATTGTAGATGAAAACTTATTACTCGCAAAAAATGAAAAAGTAAACAAAGAAACAAAATTAATATCGATAGCTATTTAGCAATATCACGAAAAACTAATTTTTAATATAATGAAAATAATTATTCATAATATTGTTCTAGAAATGTCTTGATTAAAGCAACACAACTTAGAAGTTAACTAGAATATACAAGTACTCAAATTCGCACAATGTGATTACGCAATTCACATTTAATCTACGTATTGATAGCGTTCGATAATAAATAAAAGATTGAATCAAAATTCGATCGCAAATAGCGAATTTGCATTTTCGTAAAAAAAAACGATTTAATAAAGTTCGACTCAATAGATATTGACAAAAATTAATTAGATTACAAAGTTAAAATAAGTGAAAAAAATTGCGAATCTTTTAAGAGCTTTAAACTATTTAGTATAACGAGAAAATCGCTAAAGCACATATTACAAATATATAACAATTAAGAGCATTTATTTTAAAAAGAAAAAACAATCGAAATTTTATTTAAACATTAATCGTGAAATTACGAGATTAAACTTGAATTAAACAAGCAATTTACGTTTGAGCTTATATATGCTTTATTTGAAAAAAAGCTAGAAACTCTTCGTAAATACTTTACAAAAAACGAAAAAAAAGAATTTATAAATTTTTTTTAATCATAAATAGAATATTCGATTCTCTTTGTATTTAAAAAAAACGAAACTTTTCGTTTATGTATTAATTATTGAAAGCTAAACAATATTACAATAAAAAATCAATATTTACTACTTAACATTAGCGAACTTTAAAATTAATTGTTCGAAACAAAGTACTTTATTAAATTGAACTTACAAGAAACGTACAACTAAATTAGAATAAAAATAAAGAAAGAGTAAAAAACAATTTTTCGCATACAATATGAACTATATAAATATATAATAATGTCGTTTAAACTTACGAACGTCTCGACGATGTGTCAAAAAATAATTAATGATGCATTACGACAATATTTGAATCGATTTGTCATAGCATACTTGAACAACATCATAATTTACTCAAATATTTTGAAAGAATATATGAATTATATTTTCAAAATATTGAAATGTCTAAATAAGAGAAATTTATATCTTAAATTAAAGAAATGCGAATTTCATCGAAAAGAAATTAATTTTCTTAAATTTGTCGTTAAACGACATGAAGTACGCATAAATTTCAAAAAGCTACGAGCAATTAAAGAATGAAAATTATTTACTAACGTCAAAAAAGTTTAATTCTTTCTAAATTTCATAAACTACAACAAGAAATTTATTAAAAACTACTTCGTTAATGCAATATTATTGACGAATCTTACGAAGAAGAAGACGCCATAAATATAAGAACTAGCAAAAGAAAAATTATTTTAGAATTTTAAGCTAGAATGCTTAAAGAAATTAATACTAAAAATATATAATTTACGATTGTCAAACAAAATTAAAATTAACGCATTAGATCTAGTTATCGATGCATGCTTTAATTAAGAGCATAAAAACATATAACATTTAATGACATATCTTTCGAAAAAACTTTCGTTAATCGAACAAAATTATAATATTTACGACAAAAAGCTATTTGCTATTGTAGTCTTTTTAAAATTATAAAAAGTATACATCGTAAAATCATTAGAACTTACGATTCTCACAAATTACAAAAACTTTCTACACTTTATTACAATTAAATAATTTAACAAAAGGCAAATGCGATAATTAAAGCGACTCGAATAATACAAGTTTAAAATACAATATACATTAAACAAAGATAATGATAAAGTAAAAGCATTTAGCAAAAAAAGTGATCATATAAAAACGAAAAAATCGTTCAATTACAACATACTTAAAATTAATAAGAACGAATCATTATTAGCAAATAAATACGAGTTGTATGCTATCTTACAAATACTTAGAGACAATAAGAAAAAGTTTCTAATAAAAAAAGAAAAATTTCAAATGTTTATCGACAAAATCGACGAATGTATAAAGAAACATTATAATAAATTATTGCAAAAGCACTTAAAAGTGATCAAAATTCTTTAGTTTTTACGTGAACATTGTTAGTTTTCTCAAATGAGACAAGTTGTCGAAATATACGTCAAACGATGCCTTAATTGTTAGTAGAATAAACATGATACACATGCGAACTATGACAAAATTTAATATTAGAAATTATCTAAATCGTTATGAAATAAAATTACGATAAACTTTATTATTAAGTTGCTCAAATTGACAAATTTAGCAATTAAAGATAGATATGATTCGATATTGATAATGATTAATAAACTTATCAAGTATTCACATATTATCGCATGCAAGAAAAAGTCTATAGCAAAACAATTGAAATACATTGTATTAAATCGACTTATACGATATCACAATATACTTAAAGAATTAATTAGTGACAAAGACAAGCTCTTTACGTCTAACTATTAAAAGACGCTTCTATTAATGTTAGAAACGAGACTTAGAATTTTTATTGCCTATTACTTGATTACGAATGATTAAATAGAGCGAACAAACTAAAGTTTAAAGCAATATTTAAGACATTACGTCAATAATACTTACAACAATTGAATATTACTTCTATTTATAACTCAACTAACACTAAATGCAAAAATTTCGAATATCACTAAAATAACTTCATTCTTCGTCAACTATAATAGAGAATTTAATCTCTTTAAGAAAAAGCGAAAGCATCTATTAGCACAATTAGCTATTAAGAGAATAGTGACACTAAAAAAGGTATACAACAACATCTCAAAAATGCAAAAGAAATTAATTAAATATTAGAACAAAAAACGAAAAACGACATCTTAGCTAAAAAAGAGAAATAAAATATATTTTTTTACGAAAAATCTTAAAACAAGAAAGCTAAGCAAGAAATTTAATTATGTTAAAGTCGAATCGTTTCTCATTAAAAAGACAAAAAAATCAATCAATTACGAACTCGATTTATTCAAGAACGTCAAAGTATTTCTAATATTTTATATCTTATTGTTGAAATTAGCGAATTCAATTACGCCTTTATAAAACACATTTTATTTTCATTTACAAGAAGAAAAACAATATAAGATTGAGAAAATTTTACAACAAAAAGATCAAAAATATTTTATTAAATAAAAAGAATCTTTTATCTTCAAAAATACATAAAAGTTACTCAAGAATTTGAAGAAATGCTCTAACAAATTGCGACAATTTCGTCAACGACAAAATTACTCATAAGAGTTGATAAAATATTAGAGAACAAAAAAGCGAACAATGAAAATCGATAATAATATCGAATAGAACTTCGAACGTCTTTTTAATACATTCGATCTCTCTTTTACTCTTTTCGATTTTTAAGATATTCTTCGACTTCGCATTATTTATATTTTTTAAACGACAAAATTAGTGTTTTCTTTGTTTCGTCTTTCGCGCAATTCTTAGACGCAATTTTGTTATTTCATCATTTAACTTTTTAGTCTTTTAAATAATTTTATTCATTTCTTAATAATTAGAAGTTAAATCGCATTTTTGATTCTTTTAATAACATTTCTCACATTTAAGATATTTTTTATTTACTTAACAAAATACGCCAAATGCGACATAAACTTAACAAAAACGCATTGTGAGAAAAACGTGTTTATAACGACGATTAGCAACGAAATTGCGACGTTGTTTAATAATTAGTTTGATTAACATAATAAAAAAGAATAAATGTTTTTGAAACAAAAATTCTTGAAGAGAAGAGATAGTGTTACGAGTCGCATATTAATAGATACTATTCGTCGCGCATCGCTCTTCACAAGATAATCAAAAAGAGAAAATTTGTCGACAAAATCAAAATAATTAAGATAACTTAATTCTTAAGTATCTTGAATTTTGAATCAAAATAATTAAGATAATTAAGATCTTAAACATCTTAAATATCTTAAATTTTAAATAATGAAAAAGTATATAGTTTTCGAACGCGATTTTTTTATGAATTGTGTTCAATTTATCTTAAGTTTTTACTTATTGTTACTTTGATTCATTAATTTATCTATGAAAATTTATTAAATATAAGATTGTTTATAGTTGCAATTCTTGTTATCAAGTAATTGCTTGCATTGCCTAAAGACGTCTACAAATCTCTTCAATAACATAATTCGCTCTAATATCTTTTACGAAAGTACTAGCGTAATAGATCGATTTTCTTAAGTTTTGACGTTAATTAATTGTGTCGAAACATTGTCGACGCAATGACTTTAATAATAATTGTTGAATCGTTAATTTTGACACAATTAACAATGCATAATTTTCTTGAATCGTATAATTTAATGACATCGTTTGTTCGAAATTTCTTCAATATTATTTGTAAAAAATTTTACGCATTAATAATTTAATTGTTACGAACGTTTCGTCGTTTCGTGCGTTTTATGTTTGCAAGACACTAGATTGTTACAATTAATCGACGTCTTATAAAGTTTATGTGTATTAATAATTTTGTTATTATAAGTGTCTTAATACGTCGAACGTTTTAAGCAAAAAAAATATTTTAACGTTATAATTAATGACAATTTTCTAAGAGTTGTATGCATGAACGATTTCGTTGTTACGAACGTTTTGTTAACTCGAATGTTATATTTATGCAAGACATTAAACTATTACGATTAATTGACGTCTCTAGAAAGCTATACGCGTTAATGATTTCGTCATTATAAGCGTGTTTGTACGTCGAATGTTTTAAGCAAAAAAAATATCTCGACATTACAATTAACAATAGTGTCTTGAAATTTGTGTGCATTAACGATTTCGTCATTACGAACGTTTTATAAATTAAAGACGCAAAATTGTTACAATTAGCTAAGATCTCTCGAAAGTTTGTAAGCATTAAAAGTCTTGTCACTTCAAACGTTTCGCTAAAGAAGATTCTCTATATTTGAAGAAACAAAATTCTCTCGACATTGAATAATTCGTTAAAAGATATTTTGAAATGTTAGTAATAAAGAAATGCAAACAAATTCGACAAAGAAAACTAAGTTATATTATTGACTTCGCAATAATGCTTTTCGCATCATTTTATTTCTAATTACTTTTTATTCGTTTTTGTAGATTCGTCTATTATAGCATAAAGAAACATGTCGTTTTGTCATTATTTGCTTATTTCTAGTTTTTTCACTTTTAATATATAGTGATATTATGACGAAGATTCTACGCTTATGTGTAGTGCGAAAGTATCATATTTCGAATGTTCGTAAACGTCACATTAAATTCGATTTTTTTTTAACTTAAATAGAATAGCGTCTTCTCGTAGCTAAAGCTAGATCGCAAAGCTCGCTATGACTTTTTTTTTCATTTTTAAATTATTGACAAAATTAATTGAACATCGTAAGAGATATCTTGAAAACGAAGAAGAAAATTGTAATTTTTAACGACGTCAACATTTTTATGAACTTTGAAAATATATTACGATGTTGACGTCTTCGATTATTAACGTTCACATATTTTATAATTCTTGTCTTTAAACAATAAATGCGAAACGTCTTCGACATTTTTATCTTTAACATAAAAGATTTCACGCGTCATTTTCTCGCGATAGTCATGAAATTATAGTAGCAATGTTCGTCAATTACTACAAACTTCTTTTATTGTTATATTAATTATTTTGCTTAATAAGATCGTCTTGTACGTTAATATTCGCAAAACGTAAATTAAATCAAAAATCAACTTTTTCGCTATCTATTGTTAAAAAGCGCTAGACTCAAAATTTGAAAAAAAAAAATCAAAAATGCAAATCAAAGAATCGTGATTTTTAACAATTTATTTTTATAATTAATTAGATCTTATGCGTTGTCATAAATGTAATGCATTATTTTTCACAATTGTAAAGCTCTTGCAAGACTCAATTCTTTTTTTGTGTTTAACTTGTTATCAAGTTAACGAATGTCGTCTTATTTAAGACAAACGAGCACTAAGTTTTAATTAACTACGACTCAATATTTTGTTGTACAAGAAAAAGAGTTTAGATTAGAACGCTATTGAACGTGTTTGCGCAAATAACATTCGCGTCAAAATTGATGCGATGCTAGTCGTTAAGACAAAAATAAAGATTTTTGAAGCGAAAAAACTTGCAATCGAGTTGTGTCAATTGATCAAAATTTCGTTAATCGAAAGAGCGACGATCTAAATTAGCAAAAATTTATTGTCAAATATATATTAGCATTTGTTCGATGTTATTTTGATAAAAGATTGCGATAATGTTGTGAACATAAGTGTCTTTAACAATTCGAAAGCGAAAATTGTTTAATAAGTTCGTCATCAAATAATGCGATAAACGTCGAATAATTTAAAGCACTACGTTAATCAAAGTGTTAACGCAAGATATAACGCAAGTAAAATCTATTACGACAATGTAACGTTTAAGAGAAGTCAATTTAAGCTCACATAGTTTATTTTTAATTAATGTAACAAATCGTGTATTTGTACTCTTTAATTACTACATATATTGAAATTTGATTTTTTCAACTCTATAAGAAGAAATGCCCAATAATAGTATTTAAAAAAATGCTTAAAAACACTTTGAAAAGCATTCATAATAACAACAATAATAAGTTTATCGTTAACTTGAGACTCACAATGCTATTAACGATGTTTCTTAAGTTAATATAACGTCAACAATCATTTTTTCGATTTTGTAAAGTTAAGACAAAACAACATAAAATTAAGAATCAAAAATTAAAAAATAATGTTCTCATTTTATTGTGATTATTACTATTATAGAACTTAAGTCTTGTTAATAAGAATGAAAAGTTATTTTTTACTAGAACATAAAACAATTATGTAAAAAAAAAAAAAACTCTTTATTGTTCGCTTATTAATTTAGAATTATAAGACTAACATGATTTAGAAAAGTTGTCGCTTTAATTAAGATCACGAAAATTACTTTATAAATAATAAATTTGCTTTTCGAATTCTAGGCACAATCAACTATTACTTTAGAAATAATCTTTCGCTTTTACGAAATTCTTGTTTATCGCAATAAAATTTTTAAATTTTAAGACTTGTTATATTGAAATATTCGTTAATTAATTTATCGTTTTTAGACGAAATTCGAAACAAAATTTATTAACATTTGTTATTTTCGTTTTTTCAACAAGTTCGAACGATTATTATTATGACATTTGTGAAATTCTTGAAATCTTTAAAGAAATTCGATTAAAAATACGTTCGATATACTATAGTCGAACGATATAGAAATTCGCAAACGTAAAAGTTGTTATTAAATTTTTCGTTAACTTAATCTTTAATTTGTTCTCGCATATTTGCATCTTAACTTAATAACGTTATTTCTTAACTTGTAATCTCGAAAAACAATTGAGCGACTAACTAAGAAAATGTTAAAATTTAAGAAGCTTAAAAGTTTGCAATTCGAAGACTTTTATATGTAGCAAACTTCGTTTGCGAAAAAACACTTATTATTAAAATGTAACAAATTTGAAACTTGAACGTCTTCAAAATTTACAAACATTTGACATTTGTATTTACGATAATTTAAACGACAATTACAAATAAAAGTGACGATTTACGAAGCTCAATCTATTTTTGTCTCTTTCTAAATTATTCATTTTTAATTTTTAATTTGCTTCGTTAAGAGTAATCATATTATCGTTGATTACATCGTCGAATCGTCGATTAATTTAAAAAGAACAATAAAACTTGACAAAATAACATGTATAACGACAAAATATTGCTTAAAGAATTAAATTCTATTAAGAAAGATTTGAAACTAATTATATTATAATACGTTTTAAATGCAAGTCTTTAATCTATTAATAATTAATAAATGTAGCTAATTAAAATATAGCGAATGCTTATGTTTAACTTCAATAGCATCATTCTTTTCGCTCATAGAAATCGACTACATTAAGCGATTAGCTTATAGCTACTTTTCTTTTTATAATTGCGTTTAGATCTCTTTTTTAATACGTTGCATATTGTTTGATCTTCTAAGTAGTTGTACGTCAATACAATAATGCAAAATTCTCTTGATGTTAAACAAAAATTAAGAGATAATCGTTGTCAACAATTTGATCAATAAGTTTGTAGAAAAACGTCTTAAATTAATTCTTGTTATCAAGTTAATATTAAAGAAAAACAAGATTTAAGTTGCGTGCGTTTTTTAATTTCTATGAAAGATCGCAAGCTTCTAACACATATAATCAAAAAATTGTTTTATCTATTTAATAGCGCGTTTAACAAATTAAAACTTTAAGTATTTGACGAATGCTCTTTATCTTTTAATAAAAGCATAATTTCTCTCTTTCATAAATTTAAAGTTGCAATGATACGATTATTAATTGTGAACAATATTTTTAGCGTTTTATTACTTATAGCTTCTAATGTTTCTTTTAGAATCGATCGAAAACAATTGATTGCAATTTAAGAAATAATTGTCGTTTTCTTTTGTATAATTCAAGATAATATTGTATTTTAATTGCGTAACTTATACATAAGAATTGCTCAATTATTTTCTTTAAAAACATTAATTCTTTTAGCATTCGATTATTATTAGGCGATAAACGATCTTGCAAGAATAACGTTCTTTCTAAATAACAAATAGATTGTTAATAAGATTTTAATTGTAATTCATAGTTTGAGTGTTTAACTTAACGACATCATTAGCGACAACTACGAGTCTATATATTTTTTTGTGATTAACAATATTTCGATTCGCATAAATATAAGAGTTGAGCTTGAAAACTCATTAAATTATCTAGAGTAAAACTCGTTAAATTACGCACTCATTAATTTAGCTATTAATCACTAAAATTATTAAGCAAAAATTAACATTATTATTGACGCTATATATTGTCTAATTTACTAGAGACATTGCGACAATTATTTTATGTTATATTGAAACTTTATTTATCGTTAATAAATATAAATGTTATGTTTTCATTATTTTGCGAAATTTATATTTATTATTTACTAATTTAGTTATATGATGATAAATGATTTTGCAAAGAAGAAATCGCTAAGTCTAGCTACAGTAGTAGCATTAAATATAACGAAAAATACGTTCGCGTCTTCGCAATCGAATTCATTAATTACGTCATAAATTTCTTTATCGATTTCGATACGCAAGTTCGTTAAGATTAGAAGTTTCATAATTAATAATGAGCTTTATTGTATGTGAAATCTTGACAATTAAATCGAACGTAATTATGCTACGAATTAAAAAGTTAACGTCAATATTAAAGAAATGATAATTTTATTTCACAAGACGAAGCTATTAATAGTTCGCTATTCTTGATTGTCGATAAAACGAAATACAAAGATTGCAATTTATGTTCGTCTAACTTGTATATCGAAGCGTTAAGAACGTATATTAAGAAAATTGTTAAATCTTTTTTACAACACTCTAGTACTATGTATCTCTTATTATTAATTATTTTTCTACGTATAATGACAACATCAATTAATTACATTCTTGTTTTTTATAAAGCATTAATTATCTAATGTTCAAAATTAAATCGTTAGAATTTGAAAAAATCGCTTTATAAATAAGATAATTCGAATGTTTAATAAGACAATTATTAAATTGAAGAATGCATGTTTTATTCGCAAGATAATCGATGTATTTGCGCAACTTAATTACGTGTCATAATAAAAATGATAATTTCTATACAATTTTATAGAGAACGTGAGAAACTTTTTCACAAATCGATTAAGCTATGTTGATGCTATATTTGATTTCGTTAATCTTTTCTTTATTTTTTGTCTTCTTAATTAGAAATTAGCGAAATTTTGTTCTAAATTGTTAAAAGAATGTGAGCAATAAATATCGAACTTTTATCGAGATCTTAACTACATAAAGAGTTTAACGACGCATAAGAAAGAACAAGTAAATTTGCTTTTATAAATTTATCACAATATAAAATTTGTACAATTCTCACGATTAGAGAAGTCAATGTTAAACGACTCTTATTGCAATTTATTGTAAATATTATTGACTTTAATTCAATCTTGACTTTGTTATTACTACTTGAACAATTAATTGCGTTCTTTGTTCGCCCAATGTTATTAATTACGTACATGATTTTACTCTTATTCTATGTTATACGTACGCATGTAGCTAAAAAAAATATTTGACTTAAAAAATTTTTGCAAATTCTTTTCTTTAAAAGCTTTAAATATTAAGACTTAATATCTTGTTGTTTGACTTTAACACTATATTTTTAAAAGTTAACTTTTAACAACATTCATAAAAAAAATTATGTTATATATTATTTTTGCTAATTTTATTGTTTTGAATGTATTTGTCTCTTAAGTTTTTTCATTGTTGTTGTAACATTTATTAACGATCGAAAAACAAATTTTTTTTAATTCGAAATGCTTAGCGTCTAGAAAGTCTTCAACTCTTGTTATTTTATTCTTGAAAAAATTATATTACGTTTGATTTAAAGACAAATTGTTTTAAACTATTTGCTTAATTGAAAATTGTCACTTTAGTTCGTATTTTAAGATTAAGATAGAATTCTTACAATTTATACGCAATTATTAAAGCTATTTAGATCAATTTTAATTATTACACTCAAAAGTCTCTTTTAGTTTCGCATTTAAATTTTCTTTTTTGTTGAACTTCGATTTCGATTTCGACTTATTAATTGTTATTTTACGATGTTGACGTTGTGCTTACGATGAAGCGAATAAAATAATAAGACTATTTTGAAAATCTTGAAAGATAACGTATTAACACTTATTCGCTTTTAGACTTAATCGTAATTCACGCAATTAACGTGACATATGCAATAGAGTTTCATTATGTACTACAACCTTATTATGCGTCGCAATTATCTCTAATATCGCAATCACATTATGCATCTTTATCACATTATACATTAGTCGTTTTATGCTTTTTAACTTCATTTAATATCTTAACCTCTTATTAAACGACATAGAACTTAGTGCAAGATTTGATCGTTTAATTTAGCTTTAATGACAATCTTAAAAATATTAAGAATTATAAACATTGCTCAATCGAAATCTAGAATTGTTTAGAAATTTGTTTGAGATTCTTAACATTTAATTCTTAAAAACAAAAATTATTGTCGTTTGTGCATTCTCTTTAATTGATATACTTGTCGTAAAAGATACTTTAAGCAATCGATAAAAATTTGCATGCATTAGTTATTTGTTTGTTCGATGTCTTGCTACACTTTTAACAACGATAACGTTCGAAATCGCTCTTAATCGATTTTTGTGAATATTTAAGTTCATTACTTCGATAATGTTTGATAAAATTTAAAAACGAAAAAATTACTTCGAATATATAATTTAAAGATCGTTAAACGTATATTTCATTTTTAGTTATGATCGAATTAACAATTATTATAGCAAAGTTTGTTGAAACGCTTTTTGTTACAAATAGACGTCTTCTTGAACGAACTTGACGTTAATCTTAAAGATCAAACGCACGTCAAAAAGATTTCGAAAATTATTAGCGAACTCAAAGACGACATTAGTAATTTTGATAACAACTTCGAAAATAACGACTTCAAAAATAACGATTTCGAGAATGATAATTTCGAAAACGACGACGTCAAGAATAACAACGTAAGAGATAAAAATATTGAAGATAATAAAATTAAAGATGTTAAAAAAGACGAAATATTAAATTAAATTTTTTAATCGTTAAATGAGAAGACAATTGGAAAGTTTCTTATAAATATCACATTGTCAAAATTTGCTTAAATTCGTTTTAGAAATTTGATACAATGCATAACGCAAATATATAATAAAAAATGATTCACAATGTTTTGATTCGACTTTTGTGCGTTCGTTTACGTAAGCGTTTAGATTATAAATTCAAATGTAATTAATTTAAAAAAATCAAATTTAAATGAGCAATTCTCTCGCTATTTATTAATTTTTGTAGTTATTTTCATTTAATAATACAAGTTTAAAGTTATTTTGATTCGTTTAAAACTTGAAAAATTTCGATCTCTTTAATGACGATAACTTTAAATTCTTTTCGAACAACGATTACTTTTTATAAGCATTTCAAACGTACTTTTATAACAATTCGCGAGACATATATAATTTGTTGAACTAACTTTGTTCTTTAAAGAGAATCTACAATAAATTATTTCTACAAATTGAGATCATTAACTCAACTATATCGTTCGCAATTTCGAAATGAACGACTTTTCTAACGTTTAGAAAGCTCTTATACAAGAGTTTTAAAAAAGCTTTTACTTGATCAAGCGAATATAATTTTGACATTAATAGCATTATCTTAAGTTATGCTTTTAAATTTACTCTTAACGTCGCAAATGTCATAACTAAAAAAAACAAATTTATCGATAATCGAAATAAGCTTTTGTTATCTCTTTTAAGAGTTTCAATTATTAATTTAAGTCTATTACGATCATCGAATTATTCTTGAATTCTAACATCGTTTAATTGTTATTTTGTCACTTTATTCGTCAATTGCGACGCGAATGTATCTTGAAGAGATAAATTTCTTTTATCTCTTTTAAGAGTTCAAGTTGTTAATTTGAATTTATTACGATTATCGAATCATTCTTGAGTTCTAACATCGTTTAATCGTCACAAAAATGTATCTTAATAAAATGAACTCAAACATAAAGTTAACTTTGTAGAGAATCGAATAAAGAACTAGGCGAAAAGTCGTTATTGTGACGTTAGAAACAACAATGTTAGACATACGTTAATGTGTACAAATATGTGTGAAGAGCGTTTAATGAAATAAGAATACTTGCATAGTAAGTATTCTACTTAGCTAATTATAATATAATTATAACGACTATAAAGAACAAAGAAATGAAAAAAAAACAAAAAATTCGATTAATTAATAACATTGCTTTCTTATTATTTCTTATCGAAATTCTTATCTCTCAAATAAATTTCGTAGATTATAGCAAGTTTTGTTATTTCTTTCGTGATATTAATGTTTAATAAAACGTCTTACATTAATTTCATAAACTTAGACAACGACATTTTGACATCTTGAAATTTTAAAGATTTTTCGTTTTAAGATTTTGTTAAATTGTTTTGATTTACGCTTTTTTTTAAGAAAACTTTGTTTGCATTTCAAGACTCTTTGACTTTTGCTAAAGCGACAAGTCTTAATAATAAAATTAATGATTTCGAACGTAAAATTATATTAATATTTGATGTTAACAATTTGCTCAAAGCGAGTCGCTCTTTTCGCTCAATTTTCGCGTATTAATTAATTGTGAGCTTAGCGTTCTCTAAAAAAATTTTGTCACTAATCTTGTTATTAAATTCAAATAAACGTTTAATAGTGATTCGAGTTTCTCACGTTTTCGTATTGTTCGTTTATATAATTTTGCAAAATGTATGCGAAAACTTTTGATACTTAATTCATTTTATGTAGTTAATGAGATCTAGTTCGTAAAAAATTTTCTCAATGTTAACGTAATTATTTTTATCTCAATTTTAGTAAATCTTTTGTAGCGCCTTAACTTGACGATGAATTCAATTTTACTTGATATCGTTCTTATTCTCTTTTTGTTAATTTTCAAGATTGTTGTTTTTCGTCTTTTTTGTTTCTTTAATTGTATCATATCTTTATCAATAATACGAAATGTTTTTCGTCTTATAGCGAATGATTTTTATCTCTTTGTATTTCGATCATTCTTCAAATACGTCTTTTTTGTCGTTAAAGTCTCTAAGCATAGCTTTGCGCAAAATTATAAATTTCTCGTTATCGTTGTCGTCATTGTTCGCCTTAACGACGCTTTCGCTATCGTTGTCACTATAGTGATTTTCGTTCAAAAGATCAAAGTCGACGTCGTTATCGTCAAATTCTTGTTTTACGTTTTTCTCAAATAAGACAATTTTGTCTTTTGAAGTTTGCACATCAAAAAAAGAACTATTTTGTGTCAAATCTACGATCTTCGATTCGAAATAATTAGAAAAGAGAGTTGATTCAATGACTTAAAAAAAATTGTTATAAAGAAAAATCGAATCATAACTCTTAAATCGTTTCTTTAGAGACAACAAAAGTCGCGTTCATTTCTTAGAATAATTAACTTGTTTCGTCTTTTGTTTGATCAAATTAAAAAAAAATTGCAACTTGCTTATAATATTTTTGTTATTCGAGTCTTGCATTAATTTCGATCGAAACAATCACACAAATACAATATTAATCGTAAAGAACAAAACGTTAATAATGTCTTAGTTTTCGTTTATCTTGTTAATCTTGTTTTGAGCAATGATTTGCTAGTTAAGCTTAATTAATTCGTTTTTGATTTTCGCGTTCTTTAAGTTTTACATTAATTGCTTTAATCAAGATTCGACTTAACGATACAATTTAGCGCGAAGAGGCGAAGACGATTGTGTCTTAACTTTAATAACAACGTAAATAGCGTTATCTCTTATATTCGTATTTTCATCGACATTATTTGTAAACGAATCGAGATTTTTCTTTACTTGCGCAATTTTTAATCATGATTAATTTGATCGTTGCAATGAATAAAGATTCTTACTTTTTGCGATCTTTATCGCATCGTCAATATTCGAACATTTGATTAAATTAAGTTTGTTAAGCAACATCTTAATTTTCGTTTTTGCTTTAATTGTCGTTTCGATGTCGTAAAGTAGTAAGACAATTAAGAATTTGCTTTGATTTGCTTTTAATATGTTATTTATCATTGTTTATTATGTTGCTTAAACTTTCTTAAATAACTTCTTAAGTTTTGATTCGATCATTGTAGAAGCTCGTTTGTCTTGTGTCACAAAAAAATAAAAAAGAGACTTATTTAAACAAAAAATAAAAATTGAATTAATTAATTTTTGAATGTTGTTTAGATTTCTTGCTATGCTATTTTATAATAAAGACGTGCTTTTTTATTTGTATTTGTTCGATAATTTATTGACGTCATTTATTAAAATATTCTTGAAATTGTTTTTAATAATACAATTTAGCATCTCGAGAGATTCGTCTAGATTGTAAATTTTTTTTTTTTTTTTTTGATTTTTGTCAAGCGTTTTCGAATTTCACTTAACTATTTTTAGATAATTCATATTAAAAAGCTCACGAATACTCGATTTTTGCCTTTAATATTGTTCTAAATTTATAATTTACATTTTATCATATAAGCAATCTTCATTCGAACAACTTTTCACATCGTTATTAATTATTATTAGACTAGTTTTCAATTATATCGTTGCTTCTCTTTCTAATCGTTATATTTTCTCTATTAAGCTTTGTCTCAATTAAGAACGTTATCTTCGCTCAATTCTTAAAAAGATAAATGCGAAATCAACTTATAAAAGACTAAGCTAAGACACTTTGTAATAATGAAATTAACTTTAAAACTTCTAATCAAGAGAACGTCTTTGTGAGTCTTATCATAAATCTAGATTCTAATGACGTCAATATTATTTTCATTATTTAATTCATCATTTATTACAACGTAATTCAAACTATATTAGTTACAATCGCATTGTCGAATTCTTCTTTTTTGAAAAGTGTTTCATCAATGTGAGACTTAAACTTTGAATCGACTTCGCTCAATCTTAATTAATTTTCGTTGATCATTAAAATTCAATTTACGAGAACGAACATATACGACAACTTCAATAAGAAAGTTTGATCGATTAGAATGAACTCGATTTACGACTTTGAAATAGCTATGAGAAGCGCTTAAAAAAATGCGTCAAAAATGTGAGCAATCGAAACGAATTAAGAAAGCATTAAATAATCTTTAAATACGATGCTAAATTACTTGAACGCTACATCTTGAACGCATCGAAAATTCGATATAATTATTGCATCGACTTAAACATCTAGCGATTCAATTATAATAATTCGAAAATTTTAATTTTCTTAAAATTTCTTAAGCACTTTTCGAGTTTTTGAGTTCATTAAATATGCGATCGCTAAATCGACGCTATTTAACGAAATAATAACAATTGCATCGTTAATCAAAGATATGCTAATAACAACTTGCATAATCTTCGATCTTTTTTTATTAAAAATTGATCGTTAATATTATCGATAAAAAGCACGTCACAAACGAACAATTATAGCAATGAATTTTATCTTAGCTAACTTAAATCTTAAATCAAATATAGCGTATTTAATTAAATATCGAATTCTTTAGTTTACGTTCATTGCTTAGCAAAAATCGTAATAATTGATTCTTAACATTGTTATAAAATGTGAGATCAACGTTTACTAAACGATGTTCGCATAATTTGCAACTAAGCTTGAGCGTCAAAGATCGTAAAAAAAAGAAAAATAAATAAATAAATAAGAGATCTAAAAAAACAACGAAGAAAAGATTCAAATTTTGCTAATATTATTCTTAGATAACTAATATACAATAAAGTACGATGTAACAACTATTAAACTTCAACATTGATTTTCTTCGATCTTTAAAAATTAATCTTACATATTAAATTTTAGTTTTCACTCTTCGCACAATGCTAGACACAATTGACTTTAATATCTTTTATATACAATTAACAACATTTAACATTAACAATTGCTAATAGAATTTCACATGCATTTTATTGTTATTGTACAAATTAAACGTAACATCTTAATTATATATTTTTAAATAAAACGAATACAAATCTAGATGCGACAACGTTTTACGATCAAATTCTAAAAAAATTTGAACGAAAAAGCTAAAAACACATACGATCGTATTAAAAGCGCAAGTTTATTATTTTACGAAAAAAAATAATTAAATTAAAGCAATGCGATAGAGTTTAGCGATCTAAAGTATAAGCGAACTTGCGAGAATATTTGATCGAAACAAGAAATAAAAGAGTAGCAATTGTGATGTTGCTATCAAGAATTTGTACTAGTAGTTTCACAAAATGACTCTCTATTTACAAGATATTTAAAGATAATAAAATAAATTATTTTTAAATAATCTTCAATATATACAAGTAATTCTTTGACTTCTAGCTTAAGAATTGCTTTGACAAAATTTAATCTAATATATGTTTCGTCTAATGTGTCGATATAAAAGTTCATGTTTGATATACGAAATTGATGCATTGCTTTACGATTAAACTAATCGCGCTAATCCAAAAATGTCACGTGCAAATGTTAAGACTCGAGTCAAAAAAAATCGAAGAATCGAATCGCTCAAAGTAGTTTAGTCGATTACTATAAGTAGTTTAGCGCGCTTCGCGCTAAACTACTTTGAGCGATTCGATTTCAAAAAATCGTCACGACTTAATCTTGACGTCAAGTCGAGTTAGAGAAGTGATATCATAACTCGACTTGACGATCAATCTATTTACGATAAATTAGCTAATTTACACATTTAAGTTAATTAAGATTAATGATCGCAAAAAGTGAGCGAATGTAGTCAATCTTAATTCAAGTTAACATAGCGAACAATTTGACGTTTCGCTAATTTTGTAAGAACTTCATATTATTGTCAAATTCTTTTGTAGAAATCGCGATTAAAAAGCAATTAATTATTAACGTCGTACTTTAGTTAATTGAGAAACGAACTTTAAAGTCATTTATTAACATGACTTTAATCGTCTAAGCTAGTCGCTTCTAGCTAGAGCGAACAACTCAATTATTTTAAGACAATGTTCGAGTTTATCTTGCGACAATGTTGTCGAACATGTCATCGAATCATAATGAAAAACTCGCGAATAAATAAAAATCTAATATAATAACATTAAACGCTTATATATTCATTGTTTTGTTATAAAGTCGCATGATAATAAAGTTTAAAATTTTTAACGCCATAAAGAGACTTGTATTACAACGAGTCTTCAATTGCTTATTGTTTATCAATTCAAAATCGCTTATCTTCGTCAATTATTATAATTTTAAAATCGCAAAAATATTGACGAATTTAATGTCGCAATAAGCATAATCGTTATTATGAAAATAGAAGATTGCATCGAAAATTTGTTGAAATGCTATAATTATTTTATTAATCGTAACTCGTTTTAAATTTTTTAATATTTTGTATTTGACAAATTTTATAATCAAAATTAACGTTGCAATATTCTTAAGAAATTTACTTAAAAAAATAATTATAATTTGAGACTAATTGTTGTCGTTAATACAATTTTATATAATCAATAATATAAGAATTACGTATACGATTAATGCTCTTAAAATATTTATTTTTACAATATATATGTTTATTAAGTTAATTAACGACGTAAAAATTCTCTTAATAATTTACGATTTTTAACATTGTTTTGTCAAATCTCTAATAAAATTAATTCATTAAATTAAGTTTTTTTGTTTTTAAAGAGATTTAAGACGCTTAATATTAATGAGCTAATTGCTTAAGACTTTTAACGCGAATCGCATTTCGTTCAAAACAATAATTTTTTCAATTTTGTTCAAAATCGTTTTCATAAAACTCTTAAAATAAAATTAATAAACGAAGTGTAATTAGACTAGTTTAAATGTTATCATAAACAAAGATAGAAATTAACGCTTTGCGTAACATTAGCTCTTCGAATTGACGAAACGTAACAACAATGTTATAAGTAAATTTGTCGTTAACGATAAGCATTTTCGTATTTGTATTTATTGTAATGCGAAAATGCTTTCGACTAATGTTATCTTTAAAAGATTTGTTATGCAATAGAATATCGCATGTTTCTCTATTATTATTGAACACAAATCTTAAACTTTAATTGTTTAAAAGTCGATTAAGATTAACGTAATGCGTGCGAGAAATTAAGTTTTTAGAATTGACGTAATTTGACGTTGTTGCTTTATTGTTCTTAAAGAAAAGAAAAAGAAAGCAAGATATCGTTTATTGTGTAATAATAATAGCGCGTTAATTGTCGCTTTTAACGTTAATATTAATTTCGCAATAAGTTTTAACAAATTCGAAGCTTAAATTGCGCTAAAAGCTATAATGCTAACGAAATTACTTTTTTGCTAGAAAATAAAATGCGACATTACGTTAAATAAACACTTGTTCTAAATATTCGTTTATTCGAGTCGAAAAATTCTTGTTATTAATTTTTTGCAAATTTTTACTTTACTATTCGATAATTATTATTAAATCAAAATACGTTTTTTGACGAATCTTAATTGCTTTTATTTCGAACATTTGATTTTAAATCTTGACATTGTGTCTCAAAAACTTATGATTTTTAATAATGATTAAATTTCTAAGTCTTTCGTCAATTAGATTTGATTTCTTATCGAATCGCTCAAAACATTATTATATTCGAATTTTTTAAATTTTCTTAAGTATTGACGAATCTAATCACAAGTAAAAGCGTAGCAACTTTATTTTCTAAATAAATGCAATAATTATCGATCGCTCATCGCTAATTTTAAATATTAAAAAATTGAAACAAAATTCTTGATTTTCAAAGCGATGCATTGCGAGAAGCGACAATTACAAATTCGCGACGTTAACTATTGAAAAATCGAATCATTGTATTAGTTCAACGTTTAAATAAGAAAAAATATGTTCGCACAACAACGAAATATCAACGATTTAGTTTATTGAAAATGTGAGATCGCATTCTAAACACAAACTACTAATTTTACACGAGAGAATATCGTTAATGCAGAATATTAATAGACGAAAATCAACTATTACAATTTACGATTAAATAGTCTCGTTATTGATACGACATCATTATCGCAACTCACTATATTCTCGAAAATGAACAAAACGTTTATCGCATCTTCTTCGAAATCATTTATAAAAACGCTTTTTTTAATAAAAGTAATGTAATCTTTAAATCTAAGCATGCAACAACGACGAAATAATAGATTTCGTCGTCGAATAGCAAGAACGCAACGAACAAAAAATGCAAAATTTAACAAAAACAAAATCTTGTTTAAACGTCAAAAAAGAAAGATTATATAAATTGATTTAACATAAAATGTGCAAGTATTTAGTCTTCTCGAAGTTATTTCTTCATCTTAAAAGTAATTTTTTTTAATTGTTTTATCGAAAACGAATTACTAGCGCTTTCTATCGCATCTTCAATAGCGACAAGTAGTGTCTTCGTATTTTGATTACAAATTCGAATAACATCTTTGTTTCTTAACGATATATTGTACTTATGCACGCTAATAGTGATATTTAAATCGATCATTTCGCGTTAATGATTCGTTAATCATCGTTAAAGCTTGTGTTCGATGTAAAGATTAAACGAAACTATTTTTGAAATTATCTTCAATGCTAACATAAGCGACGAAAAGAGCACTATATTAATATAAATGAACTTGATCATCAAATTTGCAAATAACGACGTTGCTAAAAACAAAATATGTTGTTGCTAAATAGACGAAGCTCTTGCATCGATCGAATTTATAAAAAAAATACTTAAAAAATACTTTTATAAAGTCTTTTAATATGTAGTTATACGATTGTAATCTCGAAGATTCGAATTTATTATTTCGACAAAAATCTTTAAGCAAAGACGAATAAAATAAGAAATTTAAGTTTTAAACGACTTATAAAGATATTTAATTAAAACGTCAATTGTTTGAATTTCAAATTTATCGATTGCGATAACTTAATAATGTGTAGCATTAAGCGATTAATTGCGAAAAATCTTCGAAAGCACAATTATTTTTTGCATTACGAAAAGAATTAAATCGAACGTATTTAAGATTTGCTAAATTGATTTTGTTAAATTATAAAAAAAGTGCAAAGATAATAAAGAAATCGCATTATACAACGAAAGAAATATAAATTTGTAATCGTTCATTTTGTTAAAATGATATACGATAGACTTAACATAACGACTTTATAAGAATAAAAAATATTTATATTATATAATTAGCAAGTTCGTCTAACACTAAGTTATGTAAACTTGCAAAAATTAAAATGTAAAAAAATTCTTGTCGTTTGTGCGAAATAAAGTGCAATTCGAATCTTTAGTGCGTTTCGCTATTTTAAAGAATTAAAAAAATTCGTTTCGTTTAACGCTACGCTAATAGAAATTACAATAAAACTCAAAATCAAGCTATTCTAATGCGAACGACATAATAAAGATTTCACTTAAATAAAATTAGCAATGCGTTAAGATTAATTTCGAATCGTAAATTAATTTGTAGCATTAATTCAAAAAGTAAACTTATTAAAAAAATAATAAGTGCATCATTTAATAAATCTCTTAAGCATATAAATCGAAGAATACGTAATAAAAGCTCGAACAACGTAGAGCAATTTATATGTTTAAGCTTATTTTAATTGCTATGCGTTCGATCAACTTGCGCTATAAGCAAGTTCTTTCACTTTTCTAAAATAAAAATATAATGATTCGAACGTCGTAACTCGCGAGATAAAAAGGTTGTTATAGATTACAACTTCAAGTTGCGATTTAATTAAATTATTAAAATCGTTTAATTTCTTTAAAGTGCAAAAAGACGAAATCGACTAATTCTTAATTAATTTAGTGCTATGTTATTAATGCGAGAAATTACGATTTTAATTCGAATGTAAATCGTATTTTTAGATATTGTGACTTGATCAAATTTCTAGCAAAGATATTGAAGTTATTGTTGCTAATTATTTATTGCAATTATGCGTTCATTTTCGTAATAAAGTTGATCGTAAATCGAAATTGTTTGCGAGAAACAATAACACAATCTAGTTTTCGTTTTTGCGTCGAGTTTGACTTGCGTTAATTGACACACATTAAACATTGTAATTAATTAAAGAAGTTATAATTCTCTTGATTAAATTCGAATGTTAACTATTGTTGTTAAATAAATCATAATATACTATAAGAGAATTCATTGATTTTTCGACGCTTCGTAACATCGTATTTGATGTATAAATTAACGATATCTTTTAAATGACGTATTCGCACAATTATTTTTTTGCGATAAAGTTAACACGTCTTGCAAATATCGTTTTGCGACACTTTTTTTAAAGTCGTTGTGTTCGTATTAAGCTCTAAATGAAGTTTTAAAAATCAAAAAAAAGCAACAATTATCGTTTAATTATTATTTCGACAACGAACGAAATCTTGACACTTATAATATTTCGATTTCAACAAAGAAATAGTCTTTAATTCGAAAAAAAAGCTTATTGTAAAAAGTGCAACAACGATTTTAATTTTAACGTCGTAATTATTCGATTGCAATTGCACATATTGACGAAGTTTCTTCATTTATTTAATGTCGTTAATTCTTGTTTTATCTTCGCTAATAAAAATGATAAAACGAAAATAATTAGTTTTTGCGTTATCATTTAAGCGATTGCGAAGCTTTCTTTATATACGTTCGCTATTGAAAGAAAATATAAATGAGCAACACAAACGTAAAATGAAGTCGTCGTTAAACACGTGACGAAAATAAGATGCTTTAAAGAACTTTGCATTCTTCTCTAAATTAGTTTTCAAAAATAATATCACGTTTAAAGTAATAAAAGAACATTATAGTTTGCGATTTTCTTACAAGACAAAATCGATCAAATTGTTATGCTTTAAATCGTCATTTTAAAATTAATCAATATTGTTGATTTTCGTTAACTAAAAGAGTTTGTGACTTGTAAGTAAATAAAAGATTATAAATAAAAGACAATTTTTTCACATTAAAGTGATCGATGTAATTCAAGCATTACAAAGTGTGTAAATTGACGATTTTATCTTCAAATTGCAAACAAAAGATCTACGTCTTTCACAAAAATAATTCATTTTCGATTCTCTTTAATCGCACATGTTTATATTTTATTAATGAATTAACTTGACAAAGTCTTTTCAAAAGATTATTTAAGATAAATCGCAATTTCTTTCTTTAATATCGTTATCGTTATAATTAATAAATAAGTACGCGAAGACGTCTAATAGAGTTGTTGCTATTATTATTATTTGGCAACTCGAGACACGTTAAATGTTAATATCAAATATTCGTTGTTTCGCTTTAAAGATACTTTTAAGCATCTTTTTCAAAACAACGACGTTGTAACACTTATCGTTGAGCTAGTATTAAAAGTAGTTTCGCATTCGTAAAAGAAAGTTTTGTTCTTTAATAAAATAAACGTTAAAGAATTGTTAAATAAAAGTGTCGAAAATCTTCGTATAATGATCGATATTTCAAAGCTTAATAAATATGTCAAATACAATAAGATTATTTACAACATTAATTAGCATATAATGTGAGAAATATACATTAGTGCTTATTCGAACTTGTATTAAATGCCTAATTAAAAAGATCTTAAATAAGAAGAGTTAATTAAATAACATTTTGTAAAAGTCGAAGAAACTTTAAAGATACAACGTCTTAAATGTTATTATTGTTAATGCTAAGAATCTTAAGATTAATTGTCACAAATTTGACTTTTTTAACAACGAATATCTTTTAAAAACAAATGACACATTTGTTAACGCGAAAACATAATTCTTAATTCTTTAAATTTAATTTTAAGATTTGAAAACAAATGTTATAGATTGCATGTTTATAGCTCAATACGTATTCAAATTTTTTTCGCAAATAATTCAAACATGTGAAATGCGTTCGCAATTGCTTTAAATACTTAGAATCTAATTTAAAAGCTTTTGTACGTAGCAAAGTCGAACTTTGCAAATTTATTTCGACAATTTGAAATTGCGTAATTAATGTTTCTTCGAACATAAAGCAACGAAGTACGATTTAATTATTAAATTCGAAAGTCTTTTAAAAGACACGAAAAAAATGTTGCCTATACAACGATCGAAAGAGATGTTAAAAATCGAGAATTACGAAATAAATTAACATAATATAATTTGAACAAACGAAGCGTCTATAGTGCATTCTTAATAAATAGGCGTTCATAATAATGCTAAAGACAAGAAATTTGTTCATAGTGATTATTGAGAGAAAATAGCGTCTAGTTAAGTTAAGAAAGACACAAACATAAATTTTATAATTTTGTTAAAATTCGTTATTTAATTTGCTCTTAACAATGAAATCGAATAACTTGATAATAAATAATATTGTATGCTAAACAATTTAATGTAAGAAACATTAAATATGTTTCGTTAAAAACAAAACTTTTTTCTTAAGTTGTATCGTTCGTACTTTGTTTGCTTCTTTTAAAATAACTTTCTTTAATTGTCGAAATCGTATTAATAAAAAGATTTAAGTTTCGACAAAACGCATAAATGTAATCGAGACGAAGATCTCGCTATGTCGAACAATATTTTTTTGCTATAAATCGAATCGCAAATCTTCTAAATTTAGAAAGCTATAAATTATCGAATTCGTTTTCTTTTTCGCAATAATAATAACACGTAATTGAACAATCTTAAATAAAGAGAATGCGCTTCGAACGCGAAATTATAATTGAAGCAAACATGCAATTTAAGACAATTCGTCAAAATTTTTAACAAAGAGACAAATAACGTCACAAAACAAAAATATTAAACGATCGTAAAACGTATCGATCGTATTATGTTTTCAATTACTTGATCAATTAATAAATAGAACGTTCTTATAATAATAAATCAACAAATGTATTAATTGACGAATAAGTAACATTAAATCATTGTTTAACAACAACAACAAAAAGTTTAATTTCATAGTAGCGAAGTCGAGTTGAAGATTAACGAAATTGTCACAATAATTGCGTTTAATATTATTGTAAAAGAAGAGTTCGCGCATCACAATTATTTTATGTTTGCGTTTAAAAAAGTAAATCATAAAAAAATATTGCGACTAAGTAGTTATTAATTGATTAAAGACTTTAACAACGCGATCGACATAATAAATGAAAATCTTCTTTTAATCATTAATTTGAAGTCAAAATATATGATCACAAAAATTCATAATAATAAGAATGAAAATAAAATTTGTTTTAACATCTCGAATTAAATTGTGACTTATATTGACTACAAAATGTTAGCGAAATAAGTAGCTTAAAAGATTTAATTTTAATTTTAATTTTATATTTCATAATAACTACTAAAAACAATAACAAAAAGAAAAAAAATCGAAATTAAAAATTAAAAGAAAATGTCGAAAGACAAACTTCAAGACATTAGACTTTTCGTTACAATTTATATTAAGACATTGAACAATTCTTTAATTATTGTTGATGCACTTAAGACATAAAGAACGAAATTCGACGACTAAAGAATAAGTTCTTAAATTTTCGAAATAATGTTAAAATTTATTTCAAACATTTATTGTTCGAAGAACTTAAAGACGTGTCGTTAAGTTTGCATTTAAATCTCAAAAACGTAACGCATTTAATCAAAATATTCGAGTTAAAAAGTTGTTTAAAACTGGAGAAAGAACATCGAGTTTTAGCAATTATTAACGATGCAATATTTCAAAAGATTCTAAGTTTGTCGTCGCTAATTAATGCGAAATTCTTAATCATCGAAATTTTGTCAAAGTTTCAATTATTACAATTTATAAGACTAAATTGTTTGCACGAAAGACATCGCATCGTCGCAACTCAACAAATTCTTCTATTTAAAAACAAATAATAAATCGTCGATTTATATATTAAGAATTTGTTAATGCCTTGATTTTCAACGAACAATTGCTAAATCTTAAAGAATAGATTTGAGCGAATTTACGTATCGCGATTTACGAGAAAAATATGCAAACGAACGCAACTTTTGCGATAAAGACATTTATGATCACTTGCGTCAAAGTCAATTTAAAGAAAATTCGAATGAAAAAAAGCGATAATTAGTTAAATTCTTAAAGTGCAAAAGAAAGAATGTTAAACAATTGCAAAGAAAATTAAAGTTAAGATTATTAACGAACGCGTTAAATAATTTATTGTTCTTCTTAAATTTTTGATCTACATTGTAGATTAAAACGTTTTACAAATTATTAAGTCTTAAATGTCTCAAAATGAGTTTATATTTGAGCACGAATATTACAATCACTCATCGTATTCGCTAGAAACTAAAATGCTATTTTTGTCACATTTAAATACAATGAAATTTAATATTTGAAGAAAATCACAATTGTAAATGTCTAGTGAATTTTAGAACTATTTAGTTGTTGCAAATACGAAATTCGTTCTTGTTATATTTGAATTTTAATTTTATATAAGAACAAATGAACGAGAGAATGTTGTTTTCTATCATTACGAACGCAACGTTACGTTGAGAGATTTTGTGTCAATTAAAAAAAATTACACGCATTATCTTATCTTTATTTATCTTTTTTAAGAATACAAAGTGATTAAAATCTAACGTAAAAATGATGCGCAATATACTTTCGCCCAATTGTCGTAAATCTATATATATCGTCTTCTTTAAAATATTCTTTAATTAAAATTAGCAAAATGATACGATTTTAATTCTTAATTGCGATTAATGTTAATTTAGCATTAAAGACAACGAAAAAATTGCGAATAATTATGAATATCGTTAACTTTAAATGTTTTTATGACGTTATTTTCTAAATATAATTGCTATAGCTTCTCGAAAGAATTTTGACAAAACAAAGTTGTTAATTAAATTCTTAAATGAGCAATGCTTGAATAGATTGACTCAATTAATTAACAAACTTAACTTTAATTCTTCGCAACTAAAGAGACTTATCGCGCAAAATTCGAACGTTAAAATGATTTCGACATTCTTGTAATAAGTTCGCCTTGTTAAATATTATTTTATATTTATTGATATTTTTATTAGTTTTGTGACACAAATTTGCAACATACTTTAAGATATTACATCAAAAAAAGTCTTCAAAATAATCAATATTGAACTCACTTTAAATGAAGAGCTTGCAACGAAGTATTAATGCGAAAGACTTTATAAAGATTCTCACTTATCTATTAAAAGCTAATTTTTTCTCTTTGATATATACAAGATTAATTCGTTGAAAATCTTACATTTCATTGTTAATTATAATATCTTTCGTATTTTCTTTAATTTTAATATGTTTATTAATTTGAATGCTACGCAAAGCAAACTTGCCATTCTTGATATTAGTTTAAAAACGTTCGACTTCTCGTCTTATCTCTCTTTATGTGTCATGAAATTTATTAAAAGATTTGCGAAACGTTAGCGTTTTGTCATTAAAAACAATTGAACTAATTTGGCGAATATCTTATTAAGAGTGATAAACGAAATCGCGTTCAATAAGTTGATAAACATAGATATTCTAAAAGAAACGAACGTCAAAAATTAATTAATAACAAATAAAAACTTAAATAAAGTTTAAATGAATAACTCGAGTTAAAACAATGCGCATTATGACGAAAACAACGAAGTTAATAAGCTTTCGTCGTCGCAAGTTTGTGAGTCTTCTTCGTCGTCGCAAAGTTCGTAAGTCTTTTTTGTTATTATAAGTTCGTAAATCTTTTTCGTCGTTATTAGTTTATAAATCTTTTTTGTCGTCGCAAGTTCGTAAGTCTTCTTCGTTGTTACTAACTCGTAAATCTTCTTCGTCGCAAAAAATATCTTAGTTAAATTTGTTAAACGTCTTAAAACGTTTAAATTCATCAATTAATTTAGTTTTTAATGTTGTTCACAAAAATCTCGTTGCTAAATACAATGCTAATGTCGCATACAACAATTTATTTTTCGTTAATGTCAAAGAAACAACGTGCCAAATATTTTACTTAAAATTTAGTAATGTGAAAAATATTTAAGCATGTCTTCACAATTACGTAAGTTCTTGCGTTATTGCATAATCTAATTTTGATTTTAATGAATAAAAAACACTTACTTTGAAAATGATGTCAAGTATAATAATGAAAAAAAATAAAAATAAGATTGTCGTTGTCTTTCGAACTTAAGATAAGAGCAACAAAATCGAGTTTATACTAATATTCGAAACTATTTTTTCGAAGTTTGAGCAATCGTTGATCGCAAAGCGATTGCAAGTCATTGAAAATCAATAATATTTAAAATAAAATAAAAGTTTAAATCATTAAATTACTAAAATACGATTAATTGATGCAAGTAAGCGACAAAGAATGTAAACAACAAAGATAAATAGCACACAACTCGCAATATCGAAAGAGAAATTATAAGACAATCAAGACGTACTTGTATTATTTTGTGCGTATTAAAGAGTATCTTAAAAGCTAAATCGTAATATTACGTCTTAATATTATATAAAATAAAAGAACAAACATCGAAACGCTAGACTTATAATACGACGACGCAACATAAATCTTAGCTAAGCATTCTTCATCTTCATTGTAGTACTAGCTTGTTCGTTCGTACTTTCGCTTAAAATGCGTTTTAGTAAGTCGTCATTATTGTTCTCTATTGTCGATCGAAGTCTTTGTGAGCGTTTTCGTCGATTAAATTTTTTCTTTGTTAATTTAGTTTTAAACGTCATGTGCATTTTGAAAAAACTTAAATTAATTTTTATTCGTTAAATGTTTAGTTGTTCGTTCGATTTATTAATTTTTATTTATGCGAGTTTTAATTTAGATTGCGATTCATTTGATGCAATCTTTAGCTTAGCAATCTTAACTTTCTTAATCTTTAATTTTAGCAATAAATCGACAATATTTTAGAGAGCAACATTCTTTTATGTAAAGTCTTCAAAGTTTTAATTAAAGATTCGAAATAAAATTTCTTTCAAACGAACGTAAGCACTTTAAATTTATTTCAAATTTCTTTTGACTTCTTTCGCGTAATATTGTTTCTAGCTAAAGGCTTCTTTGATTAAGCAATGCTTTTGACGTTCTTTGTACAACTAATTTTTACATTTAACTCTTGCAACTTTTAATACACTATAATTGTACTAAAGTTCTTAAAAATAATTGTGTGATTTGTTAAAAGCTATTCGATCGCTTTGCGCGTTGCTATTAGTATGCTAAAGAGCTTCATGAAATCGAATTATCTAAATTTGAAATTTTTTAACTTGTAAACGTATCGCTTTCTTACGACGATAAAATTCGTAAAAAACATTTTAATTAAATTGTTAAATACACTTTTAACAATTTGATGCGTAATTGCTTTAAAATAGTCTCACAATTATTATTTTGAAAGACATAAGAAATTTAAGTAGTTTATTATGACTTTTAAAGAAACGTAACGTAAAAACGAAAGCAAAAGATTTTACGAATAAATGTTGATTGCGAATTAATAATTTAAAGCAACGAAATAAATATTAAGAAAATAGATTGTTCTTAAAGCAATAAAGAAACGAAACAAGAATCTAAAGAATGTGAGATTGTAAATAATAATGTAGCTATTAACAAGTCTTACTTCTTATATATTCGACTCTTCACTAAAATTGAATAATTATTATCGCACGTTTTGCTCAACGATTTATTATTCTAGTTTTTGTCTCTTCTTTCTCATCGTTTAACTAAAAAGCATAGAAGTGTTAGATTGAATTTTTCATTACATAATAGTTAAAACATAAAGACTAAAGCCTAAGACTATTTAAAACAAAAAAGAACATCATACGTTATCTTTGTTATTATAATCGTCATTTACTTTTATATCTTTGCGATCGAAGCAAAGTATTCGTTTATTTAAAGCATTTGATTTATTTTGATTAAAATTATATTTATAGCGATTCATTGCTCTTAATAAGTAATATCGCATTTTAATAAATTACTCTATTAATCGTAAGCGAATTCGTTCGATATTAGCGTTTTGAAGCATACGTAATTATTAATTTGAAAAAGAACTTCTTCGTTAATTTCTTCGTTTAACGATGACGAAACAATACTTTTATCTTCGAATTTCATGAAGTTTAATTTTTTTTATTTTGATAAAATCGAATTTACGATGCGTTGTTAAGACGAAAAAAGCTTCTAATTAAGAAAATCAATAATAATTAACATTTGTGTGTGTGAATTAATTTCACAAACATGTTTTAAAATGCGTTCGTCGTTGTAGTTCTTAGTTCGTCAAAAAATGCAACGTCTTTTAGCCTTAGATTTGTCTATTATATTTATTAAGTAATTCAAGTTAATAGTTATGACATTTAGAATTTAAAAGCAAATGTAAAGCGTAAAACTTTAACTTTAAATATTGAACTTTTCAAGAAATAAGTTTTGAGCGAATTTAGACTTGTTATCTTCGTATTTGTTGTTTAAACGTCTTAAAGCAACAATGTGTTGCTAAAGAAACGTATTTCGATAATAAGCGACAAATTCGAAAAATCAATAAACTAAATTTACGACATTATCACATTCGTTAAGTTAGCGTAGTGTTTGTTTTAAATTACTTCAAATAATCGCAGACGATAATTAACAAACGCTAAATAAACTAAGAATGTCTACAAGAATTCTAGCGACTCTTTAAATATAATATCGTTAAATGATTCGCAACGAATTTGTTTAAAATTACGTTAAAATGCAATTTTTGCAACGTAATTCTTTGTTATGTTTAGCTAGCTTGTAATCGTAAAATTCGATGCACATTTTGTGATTTAACATTAACACAATAATTATTCTTAATAATAGTCGTCGTAAAAGATTAGACAAGAATAAATTATCTTATATATAAAAAAAAATCAAAATATAAGAAACGCAAAACACAAGACATCGCAATAAAGAGACATGAAATAAATTGACAAAAAGTGCAACGAATCATAGTTAATAATATCTTTAACTAAAACGTTCTCGTTATTAGTTACGACTTAATTAAAGCAAATCTTGTTTATTAATTAAGTATGAACGACTAACTAAGTCAAACTTAGTTTAATAACAATCATTTGAGTTTTTCGAATATCGATAAATTGATTCATTTTTTTTTCATTATTGTTTTTACGTTCGCAATGTGAAATTAATATTGAAATCGAAGTTAAAACTATATTTGATATAAGCGTTCGTAACGACGTTAACATTTTGTTCATAAATAATCTTTGTCGAAGAATTGACGCGTTGCAAGCTCAATAAGTTCTTTAATTCGAAATAGTTTATAATAAATGCTAACATATGATGCTAGAATAAAAAAGAGAAATAGATTTGTCGAAGTAAAGCGCTTTTATATACAAATTAATTATTCGATTAAACACATTAATTAATTTTAAATGTTTTTCGAAGAAATGCAATCTTAATTAAATCAAATGACGAAATGTTTATACAATGTGTATTTGAGTCGATGTCTTAATTACGTTTTTGTTACTTCGTTCGCTTAAATGAATTCACAATAATTGTAAAATGACGCTTTTAACGTATAACATATTGAACAAATAATAACGTTCTTTTCGTTAATTATGTTTTAAACTACGTAATCTTAATTAAAACGTAATTGCTTTATGTGTAATGTTTCTAAAGTCAATTGTCTCGCACATTGTATTTTGCATTTTTATATGTAGTCTTCGATGCATCAAATTTCTAAAATCGATTTTTTTGTACATTGAATTTTGCAACTTCTTTTTTATTAATCTCTAATAATTAGTATGTCAATATAACGTTAAAATGACGCAAAAATTGCGATTGCAATTTACTTTGTTTTTAGAAATGCTAATTATAAAGCTTGTGTCAAAATTATTTTTTACAAGACAAAAGAAATAAATTTTAAGTTTCGAATTAATCTAAGTGTATGCAACAAACTTTACGATATTTGTATAACAAAAAAAATTTAAAAATTATAGACGAGCTAGAACTTAAAAGTTGTTAATAACTACTTAATTAATTTAAATGTATATAATCTTAAGAAATTAATAAATGCGAATAAGACGAAGTTTGTTATAATTTCGAAGATACAATTCGAAATCAACGTAACATCTTAACGTTAACATAATGACAAATCAATTATAATGTGTTTCGTACAATCATACTTTATGTTAGCAAAATTTTCGAATAGAATGATTCATTGCTATACGATTCTTAATGAGCTCTTCGTTGTATTGTTAAGATTTAATAAGAACAATAACTTTAATATTATACGATATTACGTTTAAAATTTAATATTATGTCTTTATAAAAATTGAGTCTTAAAAGAAGCAATAAACTTCACAATCTTCACAAGAATCTTCGTCTATAACTTTAATTAAAGATGACGAACATCGTATTTAAATATTGTTATTGCGTATATAAAAGAAAGAAAAAAAGAACAAGAATAAAAATATTTACAAAAGCTAAATTAAGCGATATTACGACAAGACAATTTAATAGATTGACAATGCAATAGAATTACGTTATTATCTTAAATAAGATTGCAACGTTCAAATTAGCATTATGTTTTATGCTTACTTCAATCTCTAAGAGACAAGTTTATTAAGAATATACTTAAAATTACTTATTTATACGAATGCTTAAAAGCGAACTCGTTTATTTGTTCGAATTAATTGATTGCGAATGAAATAACTTTACGATCATTATTAAGAATTATTTGATTTAAGTCTACATAGAAGATTGACGCTATTAAAGATTCAATGTGATAATTTTTTACAATTCTTGACGATCTTGAAAGATAACTAGAGAGTCAATTATTATAGCGCAATATTTAGCAACGCTTCACGTATCATTCTTTCGTATATCTAGTATTCTTTCTAAATCACATAAGTTAATAAGAGCAATTAATGTTAAATAACATTTTGTCGCCCAAAGATAATACTTAAATTCGTCGACGCTAATAAATTCTTTTAGTTTAATTCGATCTCATAGAGCAAATGTAAAACGCGTAGAAACTTCGATAATTATAACAAGCTTATCGTTTCGATTTCTTATTACAAGACGAAAATATTTTTGTTTTTTCGAAAATGTTAGAGCTTGAAGTAGCTAATTATATGTGAGACGAAAATATTTGTTTAAAGATGATTAATCTTCAATAAAGCGAATAAACGTAAGTAGAAAATTTTGATATTATTGTATTCGATTCTTTTATATGAACTTCAATTCGCAATTTTGCGTTAATTTTCGCGTCATTGTCTTTAAAAGATTTAGTTATTAAATTGTTTCGTTAACTTGCAATGAACGTTCTTCAATTCGATTAAATGCAATTATGAACTTCTTAAGAGTTAATAAATTAATGTGAAGATCTTTAAATACAATGTGCATTGCGAATTTCGATTGTGTTATTTAAATTAAATTTTGATCGTATATCGCAAACGATGCACGTGTTTAAGCGAAATCATAATAGTTATTAATGATTTGAAAAACGTTCATTTTTGTTAAAATACTTTTAGTATTCAAGAAACTTAAATTATCGAATCGAATTTTCTTTTTTTTACAAATTGTTTGCTTTTTAACATTATAATTGAAAATCAATACGCTAAATTTAGTTTTAAATAGTCTTTGAAATGTTTGCGATTTAATTCTCAAGAACATGTTTAAATTTTCATAGAATAATTGTCTTCTCTTTAGCTTTTGTACGTATTATTGCGTATGCGATGTAAAGTCTTCTTTGTCTCTTAAATTAACAACAATAATAATGTATTAATGTTTTTCGTTAAAAAGTCTAAATTCTTTTTGTAAAATTTTCGTATTTTAAAAATTTTAATTTGTTGCGTTATAATAATTTTTCGTACAATTAAATTTGACGACTTTTAGCAAAATTAAAGTTTTAACTTCATTATTGCGACAAGAATCTTTATCACATAAATTAATTTTTAATGCTTCGCCTAAAATATTTAAAGATGTAAACGCATTTTTATTAATATTTAAAAGTGTTATCTAAGCAAAGAAAACGTAATTGACACTATTTGAATCGTTGCTTCGATTGCGTAATGTATCGATAAAAAAGAGCAAATAAGCAATGCTTATTTGTCGAATTATGACTTCATAGAAAATTTTGTATTAAAAAAAATAAGTTTCGATTAAATAAAAGTAATAGGAAATAATGTATTAATGCAAAGAATAAGCAAACAATTGTACTTAAATTGCAAAAAAAGCTTCAAATCTTTTGAACAAAAGACTCAATTAAATGTTTATAAATTATTAAATTAAGAAATTCGCTTTTAAAAACAAGCTTAAAGCGACTAAATTACATTGTGAAGATTTTTGAAACAATTATTCAATAATACATAAGCAATTCTTAAGAATTTTAGAGCACTCATTTAACGTATTTTGATACGTATTAGCACAAATATACTATCTTGCGTATATATATTCGCTAAAAAGTTAACATATAATAAGTTAATCGATTAATTGTAATTAAAATAATTAGATTGTTTAAAATTTAATTCTTAACTAATTTTTAATAAGACTTCGACATTTATTTCGATGCATTAATTGAGACTCTTTGCAAGAATCGTTATTCGACATCATTATTAATTATGACGCTATATCATTGTGCTTTAACATAGTTTATATAATGAAAAAAATTATACGCGTAATTTTAACATTTGTTTTATTTTAATATTGACTAATGCAATTGTTAAGCGTATCTCGAGATATGCTTTTCGTCATCTCGAGTAAATAATTATTATGTCGAAAATTTGTTGTTGTAAGTTTAGCGAATTTTTTCGAAATTAATTGAAATAATATTGATTTGCTCATAAAAGACAAGAAATTGTCGTTCGAATTCTTGATTTTTAATACAAAATCTCGTGAATTATGAACGCAATAAATTAACAAAGATTTTTATTTTTTCAAGAACGATCAAATTCATTCAATAATGTTCGTAAAACGAAATAATAAAAACGTAATTATTTTTATATTGACGTAGAAGTAGACTTTGAAGTGCAATGCGAAAGAATTTAACGCAAAACTTTCAAAAGCGACTTTCTTCGCTCAAAAAATACATATCGTAGTTATATCTTTTTATTAACATCTCTTAATGCTTTTTCTTTTGTAAAAAAATTGCAAAAATAAGAATTTAATAAATACAACTTAATTCGAGAAATTTAAAAACATTGCTCAATGCAACAAAAAAAATACAACATAATGAGATTGCATCTTATTTAACATTAATTAATGTAACAACAAATGCTTTTACGATTTTTATTAATAAAACTTAGCTAAGCTTGCTTATAAAGCTTGCTTTTCTTATTAAACTTTGCAACGATTCGTAAATTTAATTGCTTAAACAAGAATTAATCGTAACGTAACGCGTAATCTTAAGTAAAAATGCTAAAACTTCGTCTATTAACTATTGTTTTCTTAAAGTTGTTTTAATTGTTATTATTTTTTATTTATTTTGAAGCTAATTTCGCATTTAAGACTCGTAGAAATTGCATAAAAAAACGATCGACAAATTATGTCGTTTTTCACATTGTTATTCTCTTGATTTATTGAACGAGAGAAATTTTTATTAAGTTTCAATTAAAAGATATAAGAGTTTAGATTTTTTTAATTCGAAATTAAATTGCGTAAACTAAATAACAATTTATTGTTTTTGCTCTTTTAAAGCATACAAGCTAAAGTGCTTTTGCAACAAGATCTAAAAAAGATTAAATTAAAAAAGCTTATTAAAAGTAAGTGAAAAACTAATTATTATAAGTGATTGATAAATAATAATCTCGTAACAATTAAAAGAAAATACTCGAAAAAAAGAACATTCGCTTTGTGTCTCTAATAGCGAAGAAGAAATCAAAGAAAATAACATAATAATAAGAACATTTGTCTTCAAATAATTGTTTTAACTAGCAATGATTGCGAAAAGACATTAATCGATCGACACTATTAAGATTCTCATGAGTGTCTTAAAAAAAATTCACAAATTTTCACATTTGTTTCTTGCACAATTAGAATAAATATTGAAAACGAGAAAGCTATGCGAAAATAAAAACTAATTGACAAACAAGATGCGCATTCGACGATAAACACAAATAAAAATTGCTTGTATAAATAAACTTTAAATGATTACACTTATGCAAATAAATTAATTCACAATTCTCTTTCTTAACAAAGACGAAAGCAATACAAGTCTTTCGACAATAAGATTGTTCGAATAGATTTAAAAATTTAAGTTTGTACTTAACTTTCGAGAAAAAAACGTGCGAAAACTTTAATTAAGTTAAAAAGCAACTTCTAAATGCAATTTGAAACTCACTAATAGATAACTTGACGCTTTCACTTAATCGAAAAAAAATATAAGTTGTTTTAAATCGATTTTATTGTGAAATGTCTTACTATTTGTTTTTTAATTATGTATTTTATTTTGTGTTTTGAAAATTAAATCGTAAATGTTCGTAGAATTGACATTTATTATTACGCGATTAATTTTTAAAAATGCATTTTATCAAATCGACATTCTACTTAACACGTAATAACGATCGATGAATTTTAAATTACTTTGAGTCGTACATCTTAATAATAAATTATCGAATTTCGAAAAGAACAACGATATAATACAAATCTTGCAAGAAGAGAATGATTTATTACTAAAGTAAACGACTAATTTTCAAATGTTTGATTTTATTTTGTTTAATAACTTGAAGTTACTCGCATTTGTCATTAAAGATGTTGTGTTTAACGAAATATAATTTATTTATTACGCGATATCTTGAGCGATTAATTAATGAAACAAAATAAAGATTGTTAAATTCGTTCTCTTTTCGACACATAATGACTTTTTCATTATCGCTTATTTATTAATGAGAGAGAATATACGTTTAACGCATAGCAAAAGAAACGAATAATGAAAAACAATAATAAACGCTCTAGAGTTCGCAAAACTTAATTGTATATATCTTGATAACAATTTCATAATAACTTAATTAATTAAAGTGAATCAAAATCTCAAAGACGAACACATAAATGTTACAAAAAAGATTCGAGCAAATAAAAATAATATGCAAAAGATTCTTCTTAATTGTTGCAACAATATGCTAATTATTTGCATAACTTTGTTTGCACTCATTAATTAAAACGAACGATTTCTTAATTAAAAAAAAGATTTTTTCGAAACGTATATGCAATTGTTATACAATATTTGTTTAAAAGCTATGTAAATCGAAATAAACTTCAATTCGAAAAATATATATTCAATATATTCGAAACAACAAATTAAGATTGCATCAAAGAAAAAAAATTTATAGTGTAAAATCAAATCTTCGCAACGCTAACTAATTAAAATTCTACATTTTTATTATTTAATTAAAGAAACTTTCTCTCAAACTTGACGAAACAAGTTCTTGAAAAAAATTCTTAAATAAGACGCTAAAAAAATAGTTATTATAATAGATTAAATACGTTTCTTTTCTATAAGAGACAACTTAATGTCTTGAGTTTTATAACGTTAAAAGTACGTTAACATCGAAAACGTCTTCTTGATTCTTAATTGTTAAATGTAGAAATTCGAAAAAATTGCGATGCGTAAAAGTTGTAACTATATCATTTTTCAATAATTGCTTGCTATTTGACGAAGTATAATCTCGATCTTTGTATAAATAAGACAAAGACAATAATTAAAAATAAAAAAACGTATTGTTCGCGTTCTTAAACGCCCAAATTTACATTTAGGTGTTTGCTACGCATATAACGTGTGTAGTCGCATTGTTTACTCAAGATTTTATCGCATTTGTTACAAAATTTGCTCTTTATTTTGTTTGTCACGTATTTGTGTTCATTATTACTTAAGCTTCTAATATGTCGTAATAAATTGTTTAACTTGTTATAGCAAGACTTACATTTTTTCGCAAGACATTTAAACATTCAAGACTTTCTCTCTAGGCGTTTAATTGTATTTAGTATAGAGAGAAATAACTTCTTTTACAAGTCTACTTTATTGTAAAGCGAAATTTTATTCTCGTTGTTATATAAGACTTCGAACGTTTGCTCTTTAATGAAATAATCTTCGATAAAACGACTAAAATTAATAAGATAAATACGATAAAAATCTTTCGAATAACGATTTGAGTCTACAACAATGTTTAGTAAGTTTCTCAAATTCTTTTAACAAAATAAAAGTATTACTCATTATCAATTAATTTTGTTTAAAAGATTGAATTCATTTGATCGCAACAATAGAGACGAAAATGATAATCGTACGTTTGTCGATCAATTAAGATAAGAAATCTACGATTAAGAATTACGTATACGACATTTATTAAAAAGCTCGTTTAAAAATCGATTTTATTCATAAACGCATTCGATTGTAATTTAGATTTTATCATTATGTACATCTATAATTACTAGATTACTTTAATATTTAATATAAAAATATAAATATTTAAACAAGATCTTGATGTTTTACTTTTAATCTTTTGAGTGTTTAAAATTTTTAATGTTCTTTAGAACGAAATGCTAAATGTACAAGTCTAACGTTTCGATTAAAATGTTTAATAACTAACGTTTAAATTTGATTTTATATATCGCTTTTAATCGAAATTATTTAAGAGTAAAAATTTTGTTAATTATAATAAAGACATACGTATTTGTAACAAGCAACTAATTACGTTTATTTACAATTTCACGTTTAATTAATTTTTTAAAATGCGATTTCTCGTAATATTTACGTATATTCGAATGTTAATTATATTTTTAAGAAGCGTTATAAAAAGTCTTTGCACTTTTAAAGTCGTACAAAACATATAATGTAATGCGCAAAATTTGATGCTTGTTAGCATGTTAACTTGTAGAAATCGAGTTAACTAACATATTATTTTTGTCTTCGTTTAAAAAATAATTTATTTACTTTTGCACTTATTTTTGATCGTCTAAGATATTTAGTTTTAGAAATAACAACAAAGAAAGATACTTATTCTTATTGTTAAATTGTCACATTAACAACATTCTTCGTATTCGAATCTTAAATCTCTTAATATTTGTAAGAAACTTCTTAATGTAAAGAATTTATACAATTATGTTAATGTCATTTGCGAACATCAAAATGCTTTCGAAGTCGTCAAAATTCTTAACTTTATTGTACGAGTTGTTTACTCATATACGCAAAATAAAAGCATTCAAATGTTTAAGAAGCTTTCAAGTAAACTCGTATCTAAATTTGATAAATAAATAAATTTTCTTAATTCGATTATGTAAATCTTGATTTTATTATATAATTATAAAGAAATAACTTTGAAAAAAAAATTAAAAATTGCAAAAGAGCATTCATATATAAATGTACTATCTCGCGCGTACATTTTATGATCGACGAACATCGATTTCGAAATAAATTGCGTTATTAGCTTTGTGAATCTAAACAATTCGTAATGTTGCATATAAACGACTTCAAAAAAATTAACGAAATAAGAATTAATTGTATCGTAGCAAAATTATAACGACAAAAATCGAAGTATTAATAATAATATAAAATTTTATGAAAGTAGATTTAATCGTTAAGTGACGTCAAAGTGCGATCATTATAAGTATAACGAACAAGAAATGTGATTTAAGAAAGAACTCGTAGAGAGATGAGCGAACTCATATAAGAAGCAAAAGACAAAATATAACTATGTTAGTCTAAAATAATGTTAGTTAATATTTGATTAAGAATTTCTAACGTATTAAGAAGTTATAGAAGTGAAGCGAATCTCTTAAACGTAAAACGTTATATAACACAAAAACAAACACATAAATTAATGTCTAAACGACAATTATAAAGTCAATGAAATTATAAAGAGCATAAAAAGTATAAAGAGACAAACTAAGCAAATTCACGACGAAGCTCAAGCGATTTAAGAACATTAAGAGAATTATATGAAGCGTAAAAAGCACATTTGTTCGAGTTCTCGTTTTAATTAAAGATTTAATATTTATTAAATTACAAGTCGTAGTTGCAAATCAATAAAGAGTAAAAAGTAGAAAACGTCAACGATTAAAGAATTGAAGAAATTTGCGTCGTTAAAAGAGAAATAAATAAATTAAATACTTAAGCATTGAAAAGAATGTTTAATTCTAAATTTAATAAAATATAATTAAGAAGATACGATAGAAAAGCAAAGTCAAAAGTATATCATCAACGATAATATTGTATATTTGAGTAAGATTTATATTGTAATACTAAAATTAAATGATTTTTAAGCAATTTCTTTCTCTTAATTTACGATATCTTAAATCGTTATATATCATTATCGATCAAATCATGTAATAGTTCTAAGATTAAATAACACAAAATTAAATATAACGTGCGCTTAATTAATCGATGATAAGTCAACGTAAGCGACTAATTTATTTTCGTTGCAATATACAAATAAAAGTTTTACACAATTAAGTTTCGACTCTTAAAACAAGATTATAAGACATTACAATTTATCGCACTCAAAGAAAGAATTGTTTCGAAAACGACAATTGACGTTGTTCAAAAAAGCTCACAAAGTTGTTCGCTTTAACGTTAATGTCTATTTGATAATTTGACGTTGCAACAATTATTATTTCGTATTCAATTTAAGAGACTTAATAAATTGATCTTTTTTTATTAAGATTGCGATAAATTTTTCAATATCATTTGTACTTGAACAAATTAATCAAGATTAAAAAGATAAATTTATTAAGTATATCGTATCGTTCAATTTCGAGTTCGAAAACATTAAGATTTTTTAAAGCACTAAAAATTCTTAGATCGTTCGACAACGTTAGTTCGTCAAAGACTTTCAAAATTGCAAAAATCTTTAATTATTGTTTTTACATCTAAACGAATTGTCAATTGCGAATTAATTATTAACGTCGTTCACGTATTTCAATCATTTAGAAGACTATCGCGCTAGCTTTTATTCGACGTCGATTGCATCTTTTTATCTTATATCGCTAAACAATACGTCAATATCTTAGCACTTAAATTACATGAGCGAGTCTATAAAACAAATTACGTCGATCAAAGAAAATCTTCATTACTTTTTTTTTAGTAGTTCGAATTTTTATTTTTCTTATTTCGAAATTATCAATTTTAGAGATATCTTTTAGCGACGTTAGAGTTGTACAAGTCTTAAACTTTATGTATTGAGCATACATTACGACTTGTTCTTAAATAAATAAAATTAATTATACGACGTATCGCGATCTTGATGCGAACAACTATATCTCTCAACTTAATCGCTACAATGAGTGCATAAAAATTAGACTTTAATTTAATTTATTAATCAATAATTAAGACAATCTTATTTAATGACTAACTCTATTAAGTAATATACTTTGATATAAGACAACTTTGATGCTAGAAAATATTGTATTTCGCGTAATTTTTATTTGCATTAATTTGTTCAACAAATTTGCGATATAAAATGCTACAATATTTATAATAATTTTCGAGATTTTATAATAGTCGATCTTTTAAAGAATTACGAAAACGCACTTTTTCGAAAAAAATTTAATTTTCGTTTGCTAACTTCGAAATGCTTAGATTTTAACATAAACGTTTTGATTTCGTAATTTACGAACAAATTTTAGTGTACGTCGAATGTTTCGCTCTCGTAAATGTATAATCTTTTTCATTTCATTATTTAATACTTTTTATTATCAAATACAATAGACTTTTTTTTTAATTGCAAAATTAATGTTAATTAAAGTTCAAAGTGTTTTACAAGCATTTTTAGACATTAATAATTCATAGAATAGAGTATTATTATTTATTGTATTCGTCGCTAATGTGTTTTATGTTAATGATCACACAATTTCTTGATTAAATTTGAATCGAAATCGAAACAAAATATCAATGTTGTTCAATTCATTATTAATAGACTTTTTTAAGCTATAATTAAGACATTGATTAATGAATTGCTTCACATTAATTGTGCTAGTTAATAAAGAAAAGATGCTTTCTATTTTAAAGTTAGTATTTTCTATAAATTCTTTACATCGATTTTGACATTTCGTATCGCTATTATTGTTTTGTTTTGTATTAATCATTAAAATTATACTTGTATAAACGACGTCAAATTCATTTTTGATTTCTTAAATTATTGATGAGTTACTATCATTGCAAGTCGTTGAAAGTAATAATTGTACACTATAAGAATTAACATAGATTTCGATAAAAATTAAGAACTTCAATGATTAAAGAATTGATTAAAATGATAAGATAACGTTAGAAATCGTTATAATTAATCGTATTAATAAAAAGATTAAATTCGATTTAGGAATTGTATTACCAAATTAATATACTAAACAATTATTATCTAAGATGAAAAACTATTACTTAAGAATAACATCAATCGAAAGAAAGATAAAGCAAATTGCTTAATGTTGTTGTCTTTTCTAATTTAATTCTTGTGCTCAACTTTTTTTTTTTTGTTCACAATTAATTATTTTTATTTGCTTAGCTAGTTCTAAATCTAGAGTCGATTACATTATGCTAAATAGACTTTGTCATTTTCTATTGCTTCAAAATTAAAAACTTAAGAGCTTTAAAATCAATCGATTGAAGACATAAAATAAGACGCACATTGTTACGATCTTCGTCGTCTTACTTAATTCGACGTTTTCTTGTCTCGACATTCAAACTTTATTATCTTTTATTAAAATATAAACTTGAAGCAAGTCACGTTATGCATAAAAATAAGATAAAAACATCATTTATTGTTGCTTTCAAATCGCAAGCTTCTAGCTCAATTGCTTCTTATTACTCATGAGCGAAATTACGAAATATATTTAATCTTGATCGCAATCAACAAACTTAATAGATAACAATGAACGCGTTACGACTTCGTCGCATTAACGTTGAGCCAAAATTTTGTCATAGCTTTTCTAGTGCATCTAGATTGCACGCTTTAGATTTAATCGCTTTTCATTATTTGTGAACGAGATTTTAAAATGTGTTAAATCTTAATCGCAATTAATAAACTTAATAAATAATAATAAATACGTCACGACTTCGTCGCATTAATGTTTAACTAAAGCTTTGTTATAACTTTTCTAATGCATCTAAATTGCACGCTTTAAACTTAATCGCTTTTCATTATTCGTGAGCGAGATTTTAAGATGTGTTAAATTTTTATCGGAATCAATAAATTTAATAGATAACAATAAACACGTTACGACTTCGTCGCATTAATGTTTAGCTAAAGCTTTGTTATAACTTTTTTAATGCATTTAGTTTGTAGACTTCAAATTCAATTGCTTCGTATTATTAATGAGCCAGTTTCTTTTGTTTGTCAAATATTACTAGAGTTAACAAAAGCGATAGCTACAAAAAATGTCAATTAAATGAAAAGCGCAAATCGTTTGATTTTCGCTAGAAAACACGAAACAAGACATACTCGTTTCGATCGTAAAATCGCATAAAAACGAATTTGTCAATAGCGTCGAAAGTCAATCATTGTTCGACGTTGAAACGATTTCATAAAAAAATTATGCATAGCTAGCGATGCAAAAGACGCAAAACTATGTTAAAGAGTTGCATAATAATAAGATTGTGATCTTTGAAAGACAAAACAACAAGAAATTTATATTGTAATTGAAAAGTTAAATCGTTCGCTAAATTAAACGATTGTTTTGTAGCAAAACGCTAAACTTTAAATAGCAAACAATCTTTTCGAATGCGCAAACATCGAGATCGATATTATTTAAGACAATTAATAACAAAATTTCGATAGAGAAATTACTATCTATTATAGCTTACAACAAGTCTTCGACAAAAATATTATTATTTATTATTTTTAATTATTAGATTTTAGAGATATTATAATATGTTATAGTTAATATTATTATTTCGAAGATGTTATTGTTTGCTATGTTAGACAATATTATCTCGAAGACGTTATTAAAGTTGTTAGTAAAACAACTATTATTAGTAGAGCAACTATTTAAATATTAAAACAAGCAATCTAAGCAAAAGAACTTAAACGTCTATTTTAATCATATTCTAAATCTAGTATCTATTAGTTTTATTATTATCTTAAAGTATTTCGACAAAGTTTTTGTTATTTAACAAAATAGATTTATGTCTTTAAGCATCTTAAGATCTTTTTTTTTTTATTTGTATTTTCTATTTTATTTATCTTCTTAATTGAACAATTAATAGTTAACTCTTTCGATAAATTAAGAAATAACAAAATTGACAAATTAAATAACAATAAATTGCGCAACAATATATTAGCAAATATTAGCAATCTATATTGTCGAAAACAAGCTTTTTTTTAAGAAAAATAATATAAATTGTTATTGTTAATCTAAAATTAATTAGACAAGTTTCGAAATAAATAATAAATTTAGAATAATAAATTTATACTTTAACAGTTCTTTATAGAGTAATTGACAATAGTTTAATTAATCTAATTTTGTTGCGCAATTGTACAATTTATAGATATCTAACTTATTTAATGCTAGACAATATACTTAGTATAGTTAATAACAAAATATTAAATCTAGTATTTTATAATCAAATATTTAGTTTACTTACTCTTTGCTAATTTAATTAAGTATAATTACGCTTAATAATATAGATTTGCAACAATAACAATAATCTTTTCAATAATCTTTTAACGCTTAAATTAATTTTGTAACTTTTAAATAAACTTTATTTTTGCAATTTAATTTTGCAATCTTAAAATAAACTTTTAAATTTGTAGTTTAACTTTGCAACTTTTAAGCAAACTTTATTTGTTGCAATCTTTAATTTAGATTAATTGCAAACTATATTGTATAAAAAATGTTAATACTTTTTAATAGAGCAAATATAATAGTTGTTTCAACAAAAATTTATTAATTTTTGTTGTATCTCTAGATACTTTAATAAGTTTTTATAAAAAAATATAAATATATTTCTTAATCAATTTAAGATATTTAATTCAAACTTCTTTTATTTAAATACTTTAAACAACTACAAATTAAACAATATTATTTTTATCTATAAGAAAACAATATGTAAAGAAGTCTTTATCTTTATTAAACGTATAAATAATTATACATATATTGTTAACAAAATTGTTATTTAAAAAAATCTCTTTCTTTATCTTTACAACTATACTATAATATAATATTTTAAAAAGATAGACAACTTTAAATATTAAGTATTTCGAAATTTAATTTTTTTAAATTTTATTAATAAATTGCAAAATTGCTTTAAAATAAAAATTAACAAAATATTTAACAAATTAATATTAGAGTTTCTTATTGTCAAAAATACTAAAAATAAACAAAAAATTACTAAATATTTGCAAAAAAATATTTTTTATATACAATTAACAAATATCAAAAAAATTTAAAAACAATTAATTTAAATATAAAATTAGTTTAAGATAGAATTGCATTTTATTGTTAGTATTTTATTGCTTATATGTTATTTTAGAACTTTATTAAAAAAAATGATATAAAGCGCAAAATATAGAAAACAATATTTGTCTATTACTTTAATTAGTAAAATTCGAATTAATTAAATAAACAATTAAAAAAAAGCTATTTGTTAGTCTATATTATATGTGATTTGTTTAATTTTTTTATACATACCTTTCTATTAGTAATTCGACTATATATATCTTTTTTAATAATAATTTGTAGACTACAAATATCTTAAACAATTTATACAAAATTGACAAAATTTTAATAAATAATTTTGTTAATTAATACAATAGACGTTAATATAATTTTTAATATTAAATTTTTTAGCAAAACTTGCAATTATAATAGCAACAAATTCTTTTACAAATAGTTAGAGCAAATATTTTTACTATTAAAATTAAAAATAGAAGATAGATAAAACAATATACAACAAAATTAAAATAACTATTAAAATAAATATTGCGAAAATTATTGCAATAGTTATTAGAACAACTGTAAGCAAATAGCAATTTATTAAATTTTTGTTGTAATAATATACTACACAAATTCTACAAAATATATAGAATTTGTTTATTATTTTATGCTTTTCGAAGATCTTGCAAATTATTATAGCAACTCTTGTATAAATATAACAACATATTGTATTATTAACAATTAATCGAAAAAAATATACTATATCGAGAAGAAAATATTAGCAATAATTTATATAATTAACTTATTATAGAAAGCAATTTATCAAATAGATACAATATATATTTAGTTAATATTAATAACTCTTTTTGTATTTTTTAAATACAAAAATTGTATTTTAATCTTTCTATTAAAGAATAAGCTTTTTTAGTATATTGAAAACAAATACAACAAAACATATTGTTAAAAATCTACTAAAATATTCTATATTAATTTTGTTTTTATTAAAACAAATCTTATAAACTTAGAGCTAATTAAGTTAAATACTTTATTACTATATTAGAATAAACTAGCTTTTAAATATTAATATTATACAATATATTAAACAGTATTTTTATCAAAAGATATCTTGTATATTGTTTGTGTTAACAACAAATATATTATATTATTAATCGATAATAACTTTTTTAAAAACTTAGAATTAAAATATTTTACAAAATAGTTTAGCGTTGTTATATTTATGTGCAATATTAAAAATAACATATATTTAATTAATAATTATCTTCAACTCTTAATATATCTTTAAGACAAAATAGATAACAAAATATTTGTTGCTTACTTTTGTTAAAAAATTTATATTATAAAAAATTTAGATAATTACTAGCTAGATATTACTCTACTTTTCTTAAATATTATCTTCACTTTATTTAAACATTATTTTTTTGCACTAAATCTAATCGAGTAATTTCTAAAATCTACATATTGTTTATTTTGTTATTATTATTGCTATTCTCTACTATCTTTTGCATTTGTTGTATTTTTTGCAACTTCTGTATTTTCTATATCTTCTATATTATTGTCTATCTACAATTATAAAGCTCTTGTCGTTGCTTTATATTTATTACAAAAGAATATTAATTAATTTGTTTATCTAAAATCTAAACAAATACGCAACAACGCAAAACTATACAATAATTTAAGATCGAAACAAAATCTCGAAATAAAATATTTGTATAAAGTATTAAATACAATACGATTACAATTGTATTGCTAAATAAGAAAAATACAATTATCAAATAACTAGTAGTCGATATATCGAATATCTTTTTGGAGTAATTGCAAAGTTAAAAAACAATTTTGAAAATAAATATAATTTAGATATATAGATTCTAATTGTTAAGTATTTTAATTATAATTATTTTTTTACAAAATTGTCTATTTTAATAGTATATCGAAAGAAGATTTTAAAAAATTCAAAAGTACAACGCAAATTAGAAAAAAAAAACCAAAAAAACAGCATAATTAATTCGACTTTTAAAAAACTTTATTTAGATTTCGAAGAATCTATATTTAAACAACAAAATATTCAAAATGCAAACATTGTTTTTAAAATAGCAACAATAAGTTTTCTAATATCTATTTAGATAATAATAAGATATCTAACAATATTACTTTTGTAATATATAAATTTTAAGAAGAAAGAATATAATAATAAGTTTTAGTTTTTTTTTTTTTTTAATGCATGCAGAAGCTATTATGTCTAAATATAGAGATCTTAATTATAGATTATATATACAAAACAAACAAATACAAGATATCTCTTCTTATTATTATTGAAGTTATTGTCTTAAATATTACTTTTTATATCGAATTCTACTTTATAAAGAGAAAAAACTACAACAATTACAAATAATTAATAAGAGCTCTAGTACATCTTTACAATTATTTAGATTTGTTATATTCTATAATAGTAATATTTGATAACAATAGAATTTTATTGTTAATACTTTCGTATATCTTTGCAAAGCAAAATTATTCCATCAACTATACATTATATATCTAATGTATAAATTAGAACGTAATAGTTAATTGCAAAAAGTTTTTTTTAACAAATAAAAAGTAAGAGATTTTTTATAGATAATAGAAAAATATAATATATGCAACTATTATAGAATTTCTAGACAAACGTTACAATATTTTGTATTATAATTATTCAAATATAAATTAAAATATATTTTAATTATTTTAAAGAGTGTCTATAATCTAAACGCAAAAAGTAAGCTAAATATTATATTAGACTAGCGAGAGAACTACCTGTACGTAATGTTGACTACAAATCTGTTAATATTGCGATATTCGACAAAGTTAAATATTCTTAACATCGACAAACAAGACATTCGCAAGCGTTCGATGCAATTGTCGCGACAAATCGATCGATTAAATCGCGAAAACAATAGCAATATCAATTATTACTACTAGTATTATCTCGAATCTCTTACGTATAATAAAATACGTATAATTGAGAGCATACAAGATTATCTATAATTATTATTATTTATTTCTTGTACGCGTCGATTGTTGTTACAATAATTGTTTTATATCGCGATTACAAGAAACACATTTTAAAATATCGCAAAAAGGTTTCGAAACATTGTGCATATAAATTTAGAAAAGATAGAAAAGAATTATATACGCGTATATTACACAAGTAGAAAGTTAGAAGTTCTTGTTGCACATAAATTGATTGCGTTAAGATTACGTATTTTAATTAATTGCAATTGTCTCTTGTCTTAATTATATATACGCTTAATTGCGTATTCGAAACTAAAAAATAAAAAGTTTTGTCTATCTTAATAGGCGACAATAAGAAGATTTAATTTTGTTAAAAGCAATATCTTCGTTACGTCTTGAACTAAAAGCGCTATATATATAAGTGTACAAAAAAGAGTTAATATTAAGTTTAAGTATTAAAACTATATAGATACAAAAACATATAAGTACTACGCATTAAGAAACAATCTTTATATAATTGCAATTTACAAAGAGAACTTATACGTAAGTTTTTAAAACTTTTGTTCTTGATATGCACGAGTTTAATAATTTGAAATTGTTGAACAATATACAAGATTTTCTTTTGTAAATTATAAATTAACACAATTTTTACAATTCTTATAAAGAATTTCTTAGTATTATAAATATTATAATAGTAACATAAAATATTAAAGCAACGCAACTTGAGTTTGAAAATCTAATTGCGCAAAAATATATAGAACTCGCATAGATCTTTAGAAGTATTAAATCGAGTATAAAAAAATATATATTAATTAGTATTTGTACTTCGATAATATTGTATTATTGTATAACAAAAATACTTATTACTAGATTAAACAAAAGTTTTAATTTTTTTTATCGATAAATAATAATTGCAAGCCAATCTTGCATTGCTAATATATTTATTTGTGCAAACAATTTATATATAGTAATAACTATTAAGCTAAATAAGTTTTTTATTAATTAATATTACAATTAGAAAAAGAAAAAACTCTTTTAATTGAAAATCGATATTATTTTATTATATTATACGAGAAGAGACGAGAGAGAAGATTCTATTAACAATAACGCTTACAATTTATCTCGATTGTTAAAATTAAATAAATGTAATTGACGCGACGTTAACAAGTAGTTAAAATATATCTAGTGCGTCTTAACGCAAATCAATACAAATTGCAACAAATATAAAAACGAAAGTAATAAATATTAGAGAACTCTATAAATCTAAGAAGAGAAACGCGTTCAAAATAGTTTCGATAATAACATTAACAAAATAGTATCTTTTAATCGAGAAGTTAACGCAACGTCTTAGCAAAACTCTCGCGAAAAACAAGCAAATCAACTTAATTTCGATATTGAAAAAACTAAAGAGAACAATTAATTAAATAAAAAGAGTGGAAGAAATAGAAAAAAACATACAATTAGCAAACATATAAGCAACAATAACAAAAGATCTATTATCGACAAAGTAAATAGATAATTAAGAGAATATTAATCAAGTATTTTTAATATAACAATTAATTAGAGAGATAAAGTTAATAACGTAAATTAAAGAGAAACAAAAGATAAAAAAAGTTTACAAAATAAGTGTTGCAAAAATAATAACATTAATACGCAATTTCAATATTGTTAAGATACTAATAGCGTAAAAAAATATATAAAAAATAAAACGCTTTAAAAGAATAATTGTCTTTCGAATAAACAACAAAAATAGCAAAACAATATTAAAATTAAACAATTTTTAAGTTAAAGAAATATTAACAACAATAATTATACGTCAAAAGCGCATAAAAATAGTAATATATAAAAATTATTTATTATTGAACGAAAAAAAAAACTCTTAATTGAAAATCGATATTATACTATTTTATTATATAAGAAGAGACAAGAGAGAAGATCTTATTAACAATAACGTTTACAATTTATCTCGATTGTTAAAGTCAAATAGACGTAATCGACGCAACGCTAATAAATAATTAAGACATATTTAATGCGTCTTAACGCAAATTAATACAAATTGCGACAAATATAAAAACGAAAGTAATAAATATTAAGAAACTCTATAAATCTAAAAAAAGAAACGCGTTTAAAATAATCTTAATAATAACGTTAACAAGATAATGTCTTCTAATTAAGAAGTTAACGCAACGTTTTAGCAAAACTCTCGCGAAAAACAAGCAAATCAACTTGATCTCAATATTAAAGAAACTAGAGAAAATAATTAATCAAATAAAAAGAATTAAAGAGATAGAAAAAGATATGCAATTAGCAAACATATAAACAACAATAACAAAAGACTTATTATCGACGAAGCAAATAAATAATTAAAGAAGTGTTAAATAGATATTCTTAATGCGATAATTAATTAAGAAGATAAAGTTAATAATATAAGTTAAAGAAGAACAAGAAATAAAAATAGTTTACAAGATAAACGTTACAAAAATAATAACATTAACACGCAATTTTAATATTGTCAAAATACTAATAACGCAAAAAGACATACAAAAGATAAGACGTTTTAAAAGAATAATTGTCTTTCAAATAAACAATAAGAGTAGCAAAACAATATAAAAATCGAACAATTTTTAAATTAAAAAAATATTAATAACAAAAATTATATGTTAAGAACGCACTAAAATAATAATGCATAATATTAAAATCAAAAATATAAAGAAAAAGAAAGCAAAAGAAAGCAAAAATAATAATAAAATTATACAAAATAATATATTAGAATCTAAAGATTAAAGAGATAGTTTAACTTATAAGAGAGAGCAATAAAAAAAATACGTCTCGATTGTAATATAAATAGATTGCGCAAAGATAACAAATAAACTAATATAGTTAAATGTAATTTATAAGTTAAATATAAAAATTGCAAAATATTACAACAAAGAATATAGAACAAAACAATATATAAAGTGTTAAGAGTATAAACATCTTATATATAAATGCAAGAATAAATAGCAATGCATATATTGCGCGCAAAAATATCGCTTTAATTAATGCTCTTATTAAGAAAGTGTCTTTAAGTAAAAATGTAACGTTTGTAAGAAAGCTTACAAGACATTTAATCTTAAATATTCTAAAAAATAAAAAATAAAATAAGAATTAAAAAGACAATAAAGATAAAGTCTTTATATTACGTTATTAAGATAATCGAAACAAACAAAACGACAATTTTTATTTTTATAATATTAAGAAGTATAATTTTGTTTATTTAAGTTACGAATAAGAGAATAAAGCGAAAAACAATAAGAACAATAGTAAGTTGTTCGACACAAACAAGTCGCATACAAAGCACTTCTATAATAACAAAAAAAACGTTATTTAACAACTAATTAAGAAAAAGCGCTTCGACAAATTAATAGAAAGTTAATCTACTTTAATAGAGTAAATTAATAATAAAGTAATATTGTTGTCGCTACAAAGCATACTTTTTACGCAAGAAATAAAGAATTTAATATATATAAAAAGAAATATAAAAAAGAAATTGTAATATGGATACAAAATAAGCTTCGAATATTATAATACTATATATATAAGTTAAGAAACAAGATAATAATAGTGTTGCTTCAAAAAAAGAAAATAAAAAAACACAATATACTAGTAATATAAGAGTCGTAACAATATTATATTAAAGTAAGAGTATACAACTTAAAATACGCGAGCTTTACGCTTATAAATAATAACGAACATATATACTTTTATATTAACAAACGCATCGATAACAATAGCTAACACAATATATAATATTTTAAGAACGTAAAAACAATAACGATGCAACTACGTCTTAAAAATAATATTATCAAATAAAATCTTATAACGTTTATAACTTATCTCTTAATAATTATAACAATATAATTAATAAAGATAGTCTTAACGTAATAGAGCAAGTACTACGTATGCAAGACAAGAATGTTATAACAAAAGACTTTAATTTATATTATCTCTTATAAACGAGCTTCTTATATTTTAAACAATATTTATTGTTTGACGATTTGCTAAATATAATATATTTTATCAATATTATATTAACGCTTTTTTTACGCGATATTATAATAAGAGATTATTAAAAAGCACAAATTACAATCGATTTGTTGTTTATTACAAGAAAGACAACAAATTAATTAATATATTGCGACATAAACAAAAAAATTAAAAGCTTGTTAAATTATTTATTAATTAAAACAATATTAGATCTTAAAATGCAAACAAAGTCTATACGTTATTTTAAACAAAATTAGAAAGCTATAAATACAAAGAAATTATTACTCAAATTATTATTAGACGCTACAATAGAACAAAAGAGCATTAACAAATACACAATTGAGTTATTAAAGATTTTAAAGAAGACTATCGAAGATTTTACTTTGTAAGCGAAATTGCATAAAAAAGTCAAATTTAAATAAACGCAAGAATATATTAACATAATTAAAAAAATAAAAGATTGCAACATTAATATCGCATTTCTTGTAATTAAGAAATATATATTTAAATATACAATAAAAAAGACAAGATTCTTAAGAGATATAAGAGAAACAAATTTTATAATTAGATACAAGCTTCGAAAAGCATTGCAAAGAGTTTATTCGAAATAACAAAATAAATTAGAAATGCAATAATAAATATAATTATTAAGTTTATAATTTTATTATTAAGAACAAGCATTAAGATAACAACAATTGCAAAAGACAAAATCGAAACAATATTTTAAATTTACTCTCTTACTTACAATCTTAATCGACAATATAAAGAGATTCTTTTATTTATTTTTAATAGAGAACAACAAAATTGTATCGAAGCGCAAAATAATAAAAGTAATATATAAAGCAATATTAAACAAGATATCTAAAATTAACAAAATAATTAATCAAGTATTAAGACAACTAGTTTGCGTTATCTCGAAGTAAATAAGATCTCTGTTTAATAAATATATTAAAAAAGAAATGCAATCGTTTTATTTCAAAAAAACAATGATAATAATATTGCAAAAATTAGAAAAGAAAAATTATTTAAAGTTGTTGTTTTTTAAATCTATAATATTGCTTAATACGTTAAATAAAATGTTAAAGTCAATAATATTAAAACGTCTTTGCTATATTGTAAAAGTATATAATACTCTACTTAATACATAAATAAAAATTGAAAAATAGCGCTTAATCGACACGACGCTACAATTAATTATTAAAAAGATACACACAATATAAAGTAATTAAAAGAAAAGAGTAACTTCTCTTTTAAGTTTAAATATGTTTAATATATTCAATAATATATTGCATATTAGATAATTTTATAATATAAAAAAAAGAAAGGTCTTAACTTGTTTGCTTAATTAAATAAGAAATTTTCTAAAAAAACAACACATTATATTGATTATTAAAGACTACACAATAAAGAAGTGAGAAACAAACGTCAATATATTGTAGAATTTATTTTTATTTTTAATATTATACTTGTTTTACAACGCAAATCTTTTAAAACAATGCAATAATATTAGATTGCGAATTAGCGTTACAGACTTTATAAACAACATTAATATATTAACATATAAAGAGTTAATTAAACAAAATTGTAAAATACTAATTTAAATATATAACAAATGCGAGCAATAAATACGCACTTATAAATTTAAATTCGCGAAAAAGAAGCATAAACTAATTTATTTTTTACGTACTTTAAAGAGGTTCAATATAAATATCGATAAAATATTAATAGAATACAAGATAATTGTTAAGTTCGATATTAATGTTTTAGAAATTTAACTTAATTCGAAACTTAAATAGAAAGTTTATTTGCGACAAATAGAAACAAAGCTAGTTATTAAATATAAAGAAGTTTTAATAATAGAGAATTTAGTTTTTGATATATTTATAAATGTTAAAAAATGCAAATATATTGCGATAAAGAAGCTTGTAATAGTATATAGCGTTGTTATGTAATACACTTTATCTACTATTAAGAGCGCGAGAAAAGAAGTTGTTACAAAATTTCAATTTATACAAGAACAAACGCTTTGTTATATTATTGACGTTTATAAAACAACTTTTACAAAAATTCTATAAATCAAAATTAACATACTTTTTATCAAAATTTATCTAGAGAAATTAATATAGAAATCGATAGCTATTATAAACGTACAAAAATTTGAAAAGATTATCAATATAGCAATACTATATATACGCAACAATTTAATATCGAAAAAAGAACAAAAATTAAAGTTAAAAATAATGTTTTTGCAACTTAAGAGAAAGTAAATGCGAACAACATTAAAATTAACAACGATTTCGCAACAACAATTATATATTATAATTTTGTGAATAAAGTCTTCTAAAACAATTATTATTTGTAGTAAGAAAGTTGTTAAGAAAAATAACACAAATTGCTTAAATTTATATTGATAAATCTATTTTAATAAGAGCAAACGTAACAAAAATATCATGGCAATCTTAGTCAAAACAAATTGAAATATCGAAAAGCGTCTTAAAGATATCGACGTAACATTAATTTATTATAACAAACTTAAGAAATTTATAAAAGCGATAAAGAAATTAACAAAGCATTGCGAGATTGCTACTAATTTAAAAGAACAAATCTATAAAATATACTTAGATAATCGAGTCTTAATTAAGATTATAAAAGAGATAAAATTGACATTAGATTAAATATAATTAAGATATACACAAAACGCGTACAAGATAATTCGATGTTGCAAAACAATATTAAAATTATATTAAATATTAAGACACAAAAGCATAAAAAATAATAAATCGCGAACAAAATTGTTAACAAAGCGCATAGATAGCTTCTTTCTTTTATTAATTAAATAACAAACGAACTTGCTATTAGAAAAGTACTTATTTAAGATAAAACTTAAAAAAAGTAACAACGCAAATAGTTAAAAGACAAGAATAACGCAAAATATCGCAAGATTGCACTAGAAGTTAGGCATAAATATATGCAATTGCACTTCGATTATCTTAAATTATACAATTTACTTCTTGTTTAACTAAGAATAAGCAAAATTAACTTTAATTAATTTTTATACAAATATTGCATTTTTAATGTTACGATAAGTACGTGCGAATGCAATCAAGAACATATAATTATTAAATACGTTCTTTTAATATATTTAATATAGCAACAAGAAAAAATTTAAATGCAACAAAAGATTAATATTACAAATCTAAAATAACTACTAGATAAAGCAAGATTTGTTATTGCAACAATATAAATAATTTTATTTACTAATTTACTAAAATAGTTTTAGGCAACAATATTATTAATAATGCTCGAATCTCTTTTAGATCTATAGAGTTTTTGTTTGAAGAATTTTCTTGTGTTACGAATATTACAATATAGAAGACAAAGACGCAATATTGTTATAACAAAGCACTATAAACAAAATTATAATCGCAAATTCTAGTTAATTATAATTAAAAAAATAGACATTAGTGTTGTTTGTCTATTTGTAATTAATTAGATTTTGAAATCGCAAAAACATATAAATCTTGTATAGACTCTTAGAGATATTAAATCGAGTATAAATTAAAAAAAAATTACAATTACAAAAAAAGATTTACGAAAACAAAGATTTGTTTGTTTTAGAAACTTTGTAAACTATTTATATTTCGAGATTTTATTGTCTTTATTATATTATTAGTATTAAAGACAATTAATGCACAATTTAAATGTCTTAAATACAAGTCTATTGCTATTGTATATTGTATCGATATTTTTATAAAAACAATAAAATTATTGTGTATTTATAAAATATAAAAGCGATAATACAATTAAACAAGCAATAATATATTAAAGTTAAAGAATATATATTTTTATTAAAGATTTACTAAGCTATTGCAAACAAGATAGACAACAAAAAAATTAAAAAATAATAACATAGAAAGCGACAATATAACAAAAATGCAAAAAATATTGTTAGAAATTCTATTGTCGCTATTGTTATCTAAGAATAGAATAGTTTTTAATAATATATTATGTATACAAAAGTTTGTTGTTATTAAGTTAAAAAATTATTTACAAAACTTTTTAAACAAAATATAGATAACATCTTTGCAATTATAATATTAATATTAAATAGTTTTTGCAAACTTTATTTAGTAAATATTGTCTATCTTTAAATTAATTTCGAATATATTCTCTAATTAAATATCTAACAATTAATTGTCTATATAAAGCTAGCAAGATAAACAAGAAAATTGTCGACAAGATAGACAAAATAGACAAAAGAATATTGCAAAGAGTTAAAATACAAATATTTCGATTTTCTATATAGATAGTTTTTAGATATAAATTAGAAATACAATTAGAGATTAATTCTAAATATAATTTTAAGTATGCGAAAAAATATATTTTAGATTTAAATTTGTATCGAGAGATTTTTAAGAAAATATATTAAATCTAATATTAAAGAGACACAAAACTATATATTTTTTATTGTTTTTCTTTAATCTTATTAATGTTGTTTGTTTACAAAATTACTAAATTCTAGAAATTATTCGATTAAATTTAGTGCAAAGAAATAATATCTAAACAAAGTAGAAATAATATTCAAAAAAGTAGAGTAATATTTAGCTAGTAATTGTTAAAATCTAAGAACAAAGCTGTTGCTTAAGATAGATATTATTAACTTCGAATATATAATTGTTGACGCAAATAGACAAAAACTAATTATTAAAAGTTGTCGAAATCTAAAAACAAAATTAAAGATAAAATTAAAAAACAATGTTTGAGTAAAAAAAGTTGTTAAAGTTGAAAAAAATCTTATAATTGTTGCTTATTTTATTCTCGAAGTTTTAGTAATTGTATAAAGCAAAATTCTATTTAACAAAAATTATCTTTTTAAATCAATTTTATTTGACGCTTACTTCTATATCGCAAATAGAGAAATATCTTTTATATCTATTTGTAACAATTGTTTTGCATCTTTTTGTATCTTGCAATACGCAACGCTAGAATATCTACTAGAGTTTAAGAAGCAAAACTATTATTAAATTAACTCTAACAAAGAGAGCTAAACAATTAAAAAAGATATTAAGATTAATATATTTAGTAATAGCTATTAGATAAATTTAATTAATAATACTTATATCTACAACAATCTAAACAAAACTATTGCGCTTTAGCGTCTTATTAAACAATTGTATATCTTGTAAAAGAATACTAGTAAAGCTATTAATTTTGTTAAAAAAAATTAAATGTTAATTCTATTAAATAGCAACTAAAACTCTATATTAGCGTCAAAAATAAAAAATAAAAAATATTTTAAAGAGAACGCAATTGCAAGATAGTTAATAAAGAATTTAACAAACTACATACTTAAAACAAAATAATATAATTAATTAAATTTTTGTTGTTTAGATTTTTTATCTTTATAGTTTGATAAATCTTGTTAGACAAAATTAAAAGCATTGAGTAATAACTAATATTTGCAAACTAAATAGACTAATTACTATAAATAGATATTCGATATCTATTTAGACAAATATTGTAGTTTAAATTTGTAAATATAAGTATATAAATTTAATAAAAATTAACTTTCTTTTTGCAATTCTTAATTTTGTTTGTAAATAAATATAGATTTTTTTCATTATTTATTAAGACAAGAAATAACTTAATATTATTGCTATAAAGTTTACAAATTTGTTTGTTTATATTTAACAAATAATAAATAGAGAACTTTGTTAATTTAGAAACTTTTGTTGTATTTATATTAACAATATTGTTGTTTTCTTGCAATTGTTTAATATAGATTTAGTTTATTTTACTTAGTTGTTTAACAAATTAGTTTTGCTAAATATTACACTTAGTTTTAAAAAGATCTATCTTAACTATTTTAGTACTGTTTTGCTAAAACAAAAAGTAAACATCTTTAACTTGTTTATTACTTAAAAGCGTATTGTCGCTATTAAAATAATTAGATTTTCTAAAAATTAAAAAATGTTTAAGATCTATTTTAATTTTGTTAACTATTAAAGAGATAAAATTGTTTAATACGTTTAGCAAGTTAATATTTTACAACAAAAAAATTGTTTTCTAAAGAGTTTTTCTATTGTTAACAAACAAAAGCAAAAAATATATTTAAAAAATATATATATTAAATATTTGTTTATTTTATTTTATTTTTTTTATTAGTTAAAGCAATTTTTAATAGCTTCGAATTTCTTAATCTATTTTAATAATAGTTATTATTTATATATAGACTTAGACGTCTTTAAAAAGCGCAAGTTTAATATTAAGATATATTACATTAAAGATAATTCAATTAGCGACAACTTTAGATAGAGCAATATTTAGTATATTTTGTTTTTGTTTAAAACTATAAGTTTTGTCGAAATAAATTATTAATTAATTAAGATAAAGTAACTTATCTTGTATAAATAATATAAAAAACTAAATATCTAGTAGAAGAAATTAAGAATTTTATCATAATTTATATTAACTATTTAATTACAACAAGCATTATTAGACAAACTATATTATTATTTTTATTAATTAATAAGCTTAATTTTTGTTTTGTATATATTTCGCAATATGTTTTACAATATTTATTAAATATATGTTATTGCGCAAAAAAATTATATACAATTTCGAATATATTGTTTAAACTCTTTGCACTTAAAGATAAATATAATTAAAACAAATTATTAATTTTAAATAAAATAGACAACTTTGCAACAAACATACAAATTGTAACTAAGTTAATATAATAAACTTTTAAAGAAAAATTAAATTTAATTGATTAAAATATAGTCGATAGAATAATTTTATTTTAATTAAGTTTTGTTCAAATAAATAAAAATTTTAAAGAAAGATTTCTTAAGATATATGTTAAATCTATTAAGTAAACAAAAATTCTAATAATAATTCGAAAGTTATCTATATTTTTTAATATTTAGTTTTTTGAAAAAAATAACTTACTCTACTTTATAGATTATACAAATCGCAAGAAACTATATTTGTTTAAAAAATTTAAGATAGATTTTTTTTATTAAATATATAATATAAATAGTTACGCTAGCTTTATTTGCACTTACAAAATAGTAATTGTTAACTTTTATTTTTGCAAGTTTGTTTTTTAATTGTATTAATATTTCGCTTATTATTAAGAGTACAATTTTTGTCAAATAAACAATATTAATTGTATAGAAGTCTTAATTTAATTCTAAGTTCTTTTATATTTTTTTATACAATATATATCGATTTTGTTTTAGAATTGTTATTATATTAGAGTTTCGATACTATCTTAATAACAATATGCAAATTTTTTAAAAAAATAATTGTTTTAATTAATAAGACAATCTGTATTGCAACAAAGTAAACAAGTATTTTTTTAACAATTTTATTAATTAAGAAGTTTTAAGAGTATTTGTATATAATAGAGATTGCAAGTTTATATTTAAATTCTAAATAACTATATTTTAGAAGCTAGAAGTTTAGTTTCTAATTTTAGCAATATTATTTACAAATAGACAAATAAAATAAATTAATTAATTAAATAATTAAGATAGTCTTGCAATATATTGCGATTAATAATATTAATTTAAACTAGATATTTTTTTGGCTTGCACTTTGTGTTTGTCTTAATAATTTATTTAATATATCTATTAAATTGTTATTAAATAAAATAAATATAAATTTTAAAACATATAATTTCTTGTTTCTTTTTAAATTTAACAATATTTAAACAAATTAATTATAGAAGAAAACTATTAATATTTTCGAAACAAAAGCGACAATTATATAAACTAGTATAGCAATCAAAATAATATATAATAAATATTATAAATCTATCGAGCTTTTAATAGATAATATAGTGTATCTTTGTCTTTACAAAAACTACTTTTTGTTATTTATTAAATTGTTTAAGTTGTTGATTTAATATATCGAATTTTTTAAGATTTTCGAACAAAAAAATAATCTAATATACAAATTGAATCTTTTAGTAGATTAAAAGATTTATTTAGTTATATTTATTGTCTATTTTAAGCTAGTATTAAGCAATAAAAATTTGTACAATTATTTAAAGTTAAATTATTTACAAATTGTTATTAAATTAAATATTAAATAGTAATTCTCCAAAATCGAAGTTCTTATTAAATATTATATCTATTAATATAAACAAGATTATTTTATTTCGAAATATTTTGTTTAATAGAAAAGCTACAATACTAAGTAAAATTAATAGTATAGCAAGAATCTATTAGACGATTTTGCAAATCTTGTTAACAACTACAAGGTAAAGTACAAAATATTTATTCTCTTTACTATAAGACGTTTTAAAACAACTACTATAATATTTAAAATAATTGTTTCGATATCTTTAATAAATATTATTGTTTCTATATTATTGTTAAAGAAACGCAATTAATTGTCTAAAACAATAAAAAACATATTTAAATCTAAAAAAAAGACTATTTTTTTTTAAATTTATACTCGATTCAACACCTCTAAGAATCTATGCAAAATCTATATACTTTTGCGATTTTTGAATTTAATCAATTACAAATAGACGAGCAATACTAGCGTTTGCTTGTCTAATTATAATTAACTAGAATTTGCGATCGCAATTTTGCTTATAATACTTTGTTATAATGGCGTCGCGTTTTTGTCTTTTATATTGTAATATTTGTAATACAAGAAAATTCTTTAAACAAAAACTCTATAAATTTAAAAGAAATTTAAGCATTGTTAACAATATTGTTGTCTAAAACTATTTTAGTAGATTAGTAGACAAAACTATTTATATTGTCGCAATAGTAGATTTTGCTTTGTTTAGTAATTGTTTTAGATTTATAATATTAGTTTTTTGTTATATTTAAGTTCTTTCTTGTTGCTATATTAAATATATTAAAAGAACATATTTAACAATTATGCGTTCTTAATCGCACTTATATATGCTTGTCGTAATACTAAAGACGCAACGTTTGCATAAAAATCAATTAAAGTTAATTTTGCTTGTTCTTAGTTAAACAAGAAGTAAATTATGTAATTTAAGACAATTAAAATGCTATTATATATATTTATGCGTAATCTTTAATATAATCTTGCGATACTTTGCGTTGTTACTTTTTTTAAATCTTGTCTTAAATAAGTGCTTTTTTAATAGCAAGTTTATCTATTAATTAATTAATAAGAAGAAGAAGTTATTTGTGTATCTTATTAACAATTTTGTTCGCAATTTTATTATTTTTTATGTTTTTGTATCTTAATATTTAATATAATTCTAATATTGTTTTGCGACGTCGAATTATTTTGTACGCGTTTTGTGTGCATCTTAATTGCATTTAATTTAATATTAATTTCATCTCTTTTATAATCTTAATTAAGACTTAATTATTTAGATATATTTTATAAATTTGTTTTTTCGAATTAGTAATAGTCTCGCAATATTTTGTTAATTTCTTTGTTGCTCTTGTAAGTTTTTCGAATTTGTTATAATAAATTAGTATTATGTCGATACTTTTAAGACGTTTTTCGATATTTTAGTTTGCTTTAATTAAGATTGCAATAATATTCTTGTTGTGTTTGCTCTTATTAAAATAAATTTATTAATATAGATTTAAACAATTTGCGTTATATTTTTTTTTAGCAATTTTCTTACTATAGACAATAATTGTTCTAGAAGACTTTATTTATAAGATTGTAATATATAATTGTTGTTGCAAAATTATTGTTAATTTTAATATTGTTTGCATTTTTTTAAATTGCAAAAATATTATTTTTAGCTTTAACTTTTGTTCTTTTTTTAATACTAGATTGTTGCATATGCGTAATATTGTTATATTAATAATCTTTTTAAATTTTTGTGCATTTATAGTAGTTATCAATTTTTGTATTAATTTCTTTAGATAAATATTAATAAAGAGTATGTTAATTTTAATTTGTAAAACTTTTGTAAAAGTTGTTTTGTAAATATCGATAATATAACAAAGTATTTGTTTTTGTATAGATTGCAACTTTGTAATAACATTTTTTTTGCGTTCTTAATAGTAAACAAGAGATATTATATAATAACGTTATATATTATTATAAGTTTCTCTATTGCAATATATTTACGTTTTTTAATATTTATAGATATATCAAAAACTAAACTTTTTATTATTAAGATCTCTTTATGTTTAATAATTAGCTTTATTTTTATTTGTTGCAAATAAATTTTCTATTTAAGTTTCGAATTAAGTTAAATTTTTAAAACTTTAATATTAAATTTAATAATTACTTTGTGCTTTGTTAGTATTATGTCAATACTTATATTAAATCTTTTTAAAGTGCGTAAAAAGTAAATTAATTTATAATTTTTTTTGCGAATTTAAAATTATAAGTGCATATTTATTGCTTGCATTTGTTATATATTTAAGTTAATACTTTGCAATTTCATTTAGTTAATTCTTTATATATTAATATGTTAACATTGTTTATAAAACTTATAACGCTAATTTGCAATTTAATATTGTTGCATTGTTTCAAGAGATTTGTGTTATAAAACAAATATAATTTTAAAAATAAAAACAAATTTTGTAATATGTTGACGTTTGTCTCTTGCTTCTTTATTGTATAGCTTTCGATAATTAATATAATGCGTTATTTTTTTAGAAAATCTTTTATTTAATTAAGCAAACAAGTTAAGACTCTTCTTTTTCTTATATTATAAAGTAATTTAATATACAACATATTGTCGAATGCATTAAATATATTTAGACTTAGAAGAGAAGCTACTCTTTTTTTAATTACTTTATATTGTATGTATCTTTTTAGTAATTAATTGTAACGTCGTATTAATTAAGCGTTATTTTTTAATCTTTATTTATATTTTAAGTAGAATACTATATACTTTTACAACGTAACGAAAACGCTTCAATATTATTAACTCTAGTATTTTATTTAGTATATCGAGCAATGTTATAAATCTAAAAGACGACAATTTTATATAATCTTTCTTTTCTAATTTTCGCAATATTATTATAATTGTTTTTTTAAAATAAAACAATTGGATTTCTTTTTTAATATATTTATTAAACAAAATTTTTATTTGCTTCGAAATAACGTAAATTAGTTGTCTTAATATTCGATTAATTATTTAATTAATTTTAAGTATCTTGTTTAAAGTCGCTTTGTATGTTGTTTTTATTATTTTACATTTTAATATAATCTTGTTGTTCTTTATTAAAAATAAATAAAAGAATCTCTTTATATTGTTAATCAAAATTGTAAATAAAAAAGAAAAGTAAACTTAAAATATTGCTTCGATCTTGTATTTTACAATTATTATTACTTCGATACTTGTTTTTAGTAATAAAATTGTAAACTTAATAAATATATTTGTTATTGCATTTCTAATCTATTTTGCTATTTCGAACAAACTCTTTGCAATATTTTTCGAAGTTTATATTTAATTGCAAAATTTGTTTCTCTTATATCTTTTAAGAATCTTGGTTTTTTTTTTGTATTCTTAAATGTATATCTTTTAGTTATAAGAGATACAATATTAATATTACAATCTTTTGATTTTTTTAACTATGTTAGTATATTTTTGCGTTTATTTAGATTTGACTCTTTTATATAATTTTGTTTATAAAATAAAATCTTTAATAGTCTTCTTTAGAATTTCTAATAACGCAATTGTATATTTGTTAATATTCTTTTGTTCTATTGTAACGTCTAGTAATAATTTAAATAATAATCGTTTTAATATATTGTTAAATTTCTTTGTATTTATAGCTTTCTAGTTTTGTTTAAAACAATGTATAAACTTTGTTTACGTTCCAAGATTTAACATTGTTTTAATTAACAAATAATTTAATAAACTTTTTATCTTTTTGTTTATATCGCAATACATTAATCGATTTATTGTTTCTTTTATAACAAATAACAAATCAATTATAATCTGTGTTTTTTAATAATTTCTTGTTATAATATTGCGTAAAAGTGTTAATATAATATCGACAAAGCATATTATATTTAGCAAATTGTTAAACAATAAATATTGTCTAAAATATAAGAAGCTTATTTATAAGAAATAATATAAATTAAAGTCTTTTATTATGATGCTCTTGTTTTACATATATAGTGTTTGCTCTATTGCGTTAAGATTATCTTTGTTAATTATATTGTTATAACTATTAAAAGATAGATTGTAAATGCTATAAACGTTAATAAAATTTTGTTTAATAATTTTGTTTTTAAAACATAATTGTATTGTTATTGTTTTTACGTTTTTAAAATATTATATATTGTGCTAGTTGTTGTTGTTAATGTATTTGTTAATATAAAAGTATATGTATTTATTATTATTTACAAACGTAAAGTTTGCGTATTTCGAATTATATATTTTGTTTTAATATAATATTATTACAATTCTTATATTACTAGTATATTGTATTTTTTTTTGTGAAACAATATTATTATTATTTTGCTTCTTAACTTATAAATATTGTGTTATAATATTCGAAATTTATTTTGTATCTTTATTATAGTTTCTTTTTTATATTTGTCTTTGTGTATATTAAATTCTTTATCTCTTGTATAAAGAGTATACTTTGTAGCGACAACAATACTATTTTATTATTAATTTGCTCTATTAAAGCAAATTAATTTTTTATTAATTTGTCGAAACGTTTTTTTTATTAATTGTTAAATAACTTTCTTTTTTGTTGTTACAAGAGTACTTTGTATACAACTCGCTTATATTAAGCAATTTATTGTTGCATTTATTGTCTTTTGCTTTGTTCTTTTGTTTGTAATTTAAACAAACAAGGTTGTACTTCTTAATATTATAAGAATTAAAATTGTTATTTTGTTTATTTCGATTGTCTTAACAATATAATATAGAGACTTTATCTTTATTGTCTTTTTAATTTTTTTGTTTTCTTTTTTAGAATATTTGAAATTAAATATCTTGTAAGCTCTCTTGCAAACGCTATATTTTTATTTGAAGATATTTTCTTAATAAGAATATTAATTAAAGCAATAATTTTACGCGCAATATACGCATTGCTATTTATTCTTGTATTTATATATAAAATATCTATATTTTTAATATTTTATATATTGTTTTGTTCTATATTCTTTGTTATAATATTTTGCAATCTTTATGTTTAACTTGTAAATTACGCTTAATTATATTAATCTATTTATTGTTTTTGCGCAATTTACTTATATTACAATCAAGACGTATTTTTTGTCCCTCTTTTTTGTAAGTTAAACTATCTTTTTAATCTTTAGATTTTAATATATTATTTTGCATAATTTTTCTATTATTTTTGCTCTCTTTTTCTTTATATTTTTTAATATTTTTTTGATTCTAATATTATGTATTACTACTTTTGCGCACTTTCGATATATAATTGTTGTTGTTAATATTTTTTTAACTTAAAAATTGTTCGATTTTAATATTGTTTTGCTACTCTTATTGCTTATTCGAAAAACAATTATTTTCTTAAAGTGTTTTATTTTTTGTATATTCTTTTGCGCTATTAGTGTTTCAAATATATTGAAATTGCATGCTAATGTTATTATCTTTGTAGCGTTTATCTTGTAAGCTTTTTCTATCTTTTGTTTCTCTTTGATTTACGCTATTAACTTTATCTCTTTAATTAATTGTTGTATTAAGAATGCCTATTTAACACTTTCTTGATTACTTATTTGCTTCATTAATAATAAGTCTACTATTATTGTCGCTTATGTGTTTGTTAATTGCATGTCTTTTCTTATCTTTTTAACTCTTTCTATTTAGTTGATTGTTTTCTTTAGTTTTTTTAGTATTAAAATTAAGTTGATTTGTTTGTTTTTTGCGAGAATTTTGTTAAGACGTTGCGTCAACTTCTTGATTAGAAGACATTATTTTGTTAACATTGTTATTAAGATTATTTTAAACGTGTTTCTCTTCTTAGATTTATAGAGTTTCTTAATGTTTATTACTTTCGTTTTTATGTTTATCGCAATTTATATTGATTTGCATTAAGACGCACTAGATATGTTTTAATTACTTGTTGACGTTGCGTTGATTACGTCTATTTAATTTTAACAACTAAGATAAATTGTGAACGTGATTGCTAGTAAGATCTTCTCTCTTGTTTTTTCTTGTATAATAAAATAGTATAATATCAATTTTTAATTAAGAGTTTTTTTTCCTATTATTAGTACTTTAGAAAGACTATTTGAGATTAAGATTACTACAAATATCAAGAAAAACAACAATATTAGAATAATATTTTAATATTATTGTTGTTAATATGTAAGAGTTAATATTAATAAACTACTTGTTTAAATATAATATTAAATAGTTATAATTTATTGTTTACTTATAGCAAACGGTTTACAAGTTATAATTATAAGACGCAATTTATTAGAAAACTAGCACAATTAATACTAATATTAACAATATTACTAAAGCTTATTATCTTTAATTCTATTAATATATATTATTGTTTATTATTGTTAGCTATTATCTTTATATTATTGGCAATAATATCTTTATTATTGCTATTATTTAGCAAGCAAGCAATATAACTTTTAACAAAAAAAACAAGAATACTTATTTTAGTTAAAATATTACAAAAGCTTGCAAATACAAAGTTGCAAATTAGATAATTAAACATAGTTTTGCGAAAATACTAAGTTAACAAAATAACAATAATTAGATTGCATTAAATAACAATAAACTAAATTAAATAAATATTAAGCTTAAACGTAAATTTTTCTAAAAATATATTATAGTAGTACATATTAAACAACTTATTTGCGAGATATCTATACTTAATAGCTATTTTACTATATTTATACTTTGTAAAGACAATTATATATCTTTTATTTATTTAATTTTTGATTTTGCGTCGACAATTCGAGGAAGCGGCCCCTGTAACACAATAACTTTATTGAGTCGACATCGACCCGAGAGAGTCTCGTGACATCTCGCACTAGCCTATTAGAGTAATTTAAATTGTTATGTAATTTATTTGAAATTTTTAGCCTAATCGGGTTAGTATTACGTATAGAATTAATATTTGAAAACGAAAAAAATTCTAAAAAAATTCGTTTTCAAATATCAATTCTATACGTAATACTAACCCGATTAGGCTAAAAATTTCAAATAAATTACATAACAATTTAAATTACTCTAATAGGCTAGTGCGAGATGTCACGAGACTCTCTCGGGTCGATGTCGACTCAGTAGAGCCATTGTGTTATAGGGGTTGCTTCCCCGAATTGCCCATGTAGCAGCTATCTATCTGTTATAGAATCTATAGATGCTTATTTTCCTCAAATTTGGAAAATCTAAACTTTAAAAAGAAAAGAAAATTGACTAACTCTCGACGCTAGCCCGATCGAAGTTTCGACAAAAATTCCATCGAGTAGCAAAGTATATAAATCGTTGATTCGAAAGCAACAAAAAAAAAGACTTTTTCGTTTTGGGAAGAATAATATAATTTTGAAGTCTACAAGTCAAAGAGTACAATTAGATCATTCAAACAAGTTTGTCTATGCATTTAAGAACGACATATTTTTATTTGTATAAAAGTTGCAAATATAAGTTTGTTAATACTTTTTAGAGATTTTTTTTCTGTTTTTTTGACATTTAATAATTCTAGAATATATTTAATATAATATTTGTTTTTGTTACTTTTTTGCTATCTTGTTAATCGATTTCTTTTTGTCTTTTTGTTAATTTGTTTTCTATAATACAAAATTGTAATTATAGAATCTATAGATGTTAGTTTTGTTACTTTTGCTATTTTTTTATTAGTTTGTTTGCTTTATGGTTTTTAATAATACTTGTTTTAATTAAAATCTATATAATATATATTTTGCATTCTATATTGTCTAATTCGATTAAATTAAAAAATCTTATTTAATTTCGAATCTCTATAGAGTCTTAATTTTTATATTTTGTAGTTTCTTTATAATTAATTAATTGTCGATAAAAATCTAGATATTAATATTCAATCTTTTTAATTATCGACAAATCGAAACTATTTATGCAATTGTTATATATTTTGTATTCGATACAATTACGTACTTATTTAGATTTTAATTGTAATTGTAATTGTTTGTTATATTTCTTATTTTTTGTTTATTAAATGCATGCAGTCTTAGATTATAGCACTATATAGTCTACATATATCGAACTAGTAAATTACGTAACTCTATTTATCTCTCTACTATTGTTATATATAGTATATCAATCGTTTCTAATACTTGCTAGCATATAATTAAAAGTTTTCAAGAAACTTTCAAATTCTTTTATCTCTTCTTAAACTCTTTTGTTGTTTTTAAAATTTACTTTTTTGTTATTATTTTTATCTTTTTTAAAGAATTTAAGACACAAGCTATGTTCTTCTAAGTCGAAAATAAAAAAAAATTATAGTTAAAACTTTAACTTTTAGCATTTTTTTTAATTAGACTCTGCTTATTACAATAGTATTCGCAATCTAATATTATATATTTTGATATTTGTACTTCTTTGTATATACTCGTATATTTAGAGCTATTTTCTTTTTCTTATTTGATCAAATATTGACGAAAATATTTATATTCTAGCTTTATTTGCTTAAAAGTCGCAAATATAAGTTTGTTAATACTTTTTAAAGATTCTTTTTTTGCTTTTTTGATCTTTAATAACTTTAGAATATATCTAATATAGTTTTTATTTTTGTTAACTTTTTGCTATCTTATTAGTCAACTTCTTTTTCTTTTTTTGTCGATTTATTTTCTAAAATACAAAATTGTAGTTATAGAATTTATAAATATTAATTTTGTTACTCTTGTTACTTCTTTTGTTAATTTGTTTATTTTCTTATTTTTTATAATACTTGTTTTAACTAAAATCTATATAATATATATTTTGCATCTTTTATTGTCTAATTTGATTGAATTAAGTCTAATCTAATTTTGAATCTTTGCAAAATCTTGATTTTTTACATTTTGTAATTTCTTTAATATTAATCGATTATTAATAAAAATCTAGATATTAATATTTGATCTCTTTAATTCTTAATAGATCAAAATTGCTTGTGCAATTGCTATAAATTTTGTATTGTTTGTTATATCTAGTTTCTATAGAAAATAAACTTCTATTTTATTATATATCTTTTATATAAAAAATAAATATACTTGAGAGATTTAATATATTATATAATATTGTTAATTAAATTACTTGTTTTTTGCAAGAACAAGTAATTAGTCTAGTATTTAACAAAAACAAACAAAAATTAAAACAAATTGTTACAAAAATATCTTAAGAATCTTTGATATTGCTAATATTGTTTTTAATTTATATATACATTTTATTTTTACAAATTAGAGCAAAATACAATATATTTATCTCTAACTACTTATATTAACAACGTAACAATTTATATTGAAGAATATAATATTGTTGAAAATATTACAATACTTTAATATGCAATCGATATAGCTTTTTTATAAGCAAGTAACAATACAGTAAAATTTAATAATATCAAAATAGAGTTTATCTATTTCTTAAAAAAGATAAAAACCTCTATAGAGTTTATTTCGCTACTAAATAAAATAATTGTTAAACTAAAAGATTACATAATGTAATTAGATATTAAACTAAATAAAAAACTCAACTTTAAGAGAGATTTAGAGATCTATCTACAAGATTATATTTCTTCTATATATCAAATATTTGCAAGATATATATCTATTCTAGATATATATCTACTAGATAGCAAGTAGCAAATGGATAGTCAACTAATAGCTATTAGTTAACTAGTAGATAGAAATTTATTTTAGATATATATCGACTGACGAGTTACAGCTCAATCCGGATACAGATTTTCTATTCGGAACAAGCTTATCTCGAATAAGAATTTCTATTCGAAAGAAGCTTTGTTTATACTGAGTCTGTACTTAATATAAATCGAGCTTAACAAAGCAAAAAGATTAAAAATAAAAAAATAAGTTGCGCTTTTTAAGTTTAGTATATACTCGATATATACAACATTTAGAAGAAAAAAACTTAATTCTTTTATATAAAAAACGCGTCAAAAATACGTTGTATATATCTAACATATACTAGATATATAAGTTGATCTTTCTATTATATTAAGTATTTGTAATTTTGTTCGATTTCTGAAACTTAAAATAAGTTAGACTTATACTTAATATAGTTAACAACAAATAAAACAAAAACTATTAGCTTAATCTTAAGCGCGCAATCTTGATATATCTATGCAGCATATAATTCAAATATAGATTTAGTATTGCTATAATATATATTAAAACTATATAAGATTTAAGTACAAATCGCATCTTAAGTCTCTAGCATATTTTGCGAAATTATAATACAATTGTTGCATTTTTTATTTTTATCTTTTCTAAATATTTGCAGCAATATAATATATATTTTTGATTTTATCGACAAATATATAGTATGAATCTAGCATATTTTCTAATTTTATTGCTTTTAGTATTTTAGTATATATTTAGTATAAATATTGTTGCAATTTAGCTTGCTAATTTTAGAATATATTACAACAATTCTAATATAATAAATGCAAAGAATTTGTTTTTTTTTAAAATACTATTATAATAAATATAGTATATACAATATTTGCATCTAATATATATTAATTTTATATCTAAGAATTTTACTTTAATTCGAATTCTAATTTTGTAACTAAATATTAGTATTTAGCTATAGTACAACTTTACGTTAAATATATACTAAGTCTATATTTAACGCAAGTAAAATATATTTAAAAAAAAATAACATATCTAATAAATAGAAACTTCTTGTTGCAATTTATTTTATACTAAGTATTAATAATATCTACTATTAAAATCGAGAAAAATAGTAAATAATCTACAATTAGATTTGATCTAAGTTCAATATATATTAAATATTATCAATTATATTAAATTCTAAGACTCGAATTTTCTTATTTAATTTTATTGTATAAATTGTATAAACTTAGCTACAACTCTATATATATTAAGTATTAATAAATATAATTGTACAATAATGTTAACTAATTAGATATATAAAATAATTTTTATTATTGTTAATTGTTAATTATTTGTATATATAGTTGTAGTTCTATTTATACTTGATTTATACTAAATTAAAATTTAAATTAAGTTATATTATTATATAAAAATATATTATACTAAAGCAAGTAAACAAATGTCTTAGCTATTAATATATATTGTATAAAGTAAATATATATAGTTGCAAATTTAGATACAAAAAATATTTCTACAAATACATATTATCTAATAGAGAAATATATATCGAACTTATATTTAATATATATCGAACTTATATTAATTTAGTGCTTTAAAGCTTTAAATTAAATTCGAAAAATAATAAGATACAAACTATTTTACAAAGTTAAAGTATAACTTTAATAAACATTGTTTAAACTAAATTTATATCTTATATAGATATTAAAACATTATTAATATATTTATCTATTAATTTATTAATATATTTATCTATTAATATATTAATAATATAGAGTATATTGTATAAACTAAACTAATACTAAATATATACTAAACTTATATAAGATAATTGTTACAATTAAGAATTTGTAACTTTTTTTAACATATATTTTTATTACAAGATAAGCTTATTTTATACTTGTTATATACTTAATTTATCTTTTAACTTTTCTGTTTTTATGCTATATATACAAATACTTATTTTGTCTTTTAAGACTTCGACAACATATTAACTATATATAGACTTAGTTTATATTAGATTTGCACTAATATAATTCTTAGTATTACTAATTAATCATTATTTATTATTTTTCTTCAAATATTTGTCTCTCAATTTAAAAAGTATTTGCAAGAAATATACTTTTAATCTACTTTTAAATTATGCTAAGTTTATACTAATTTATTTTTAGCGTCAAACTAGTTCTTTGATCGAAAAACTTGCTTTTGTATATTTTATTGTATTAATTTGTACTTAATATATATTTAAACTATATGCAAATTAATATATTTGTTACAAATATTAAATTTTCGAGTAGATTATTTTAATTATATTTTAAGTTAAATCTATACTAAGTATATACTAGCATCAAAGAAGCGTAAAAAAGAGAAGAAATTTCATAAAAATAATATGCTCAAAATTTCAAAAAATTTTAAAAATTTATATTTTATTTATATTTAGTATATATGTAGCTAACAAAAAAAAGCTAGATATAATAATAAAAAATTAAATGCAATAGTTAAATCTAATAAAAGAATTTAAAAATCGTATATATTATATTTATATTTACTATATATTTAGAAAAAAATTATAATACTTTTTTTAATTCGAAGAAAAGTAAATCCTGTATAATAATTAATTATATTAAAATTATACTACTTTTATACTTAACAAATAGTAATATCTTAATTAATATTTTAATAGCAAAAAAGAATAAAATTGTTATTTGCAAATCTATATTTTGTCTATATTAAATTTATATAAAATTAATTTTTTTTGAATAAATTCGATTCTATTAGCAAAAAAAGTAAATACAATTATTTTTTTATCTATACTAAACTTATATTAAGTCTAAATTTAGCTAATACAATTGTTGCAAAAATTATTGTTATATTTATAGCTAAAAAAGTTAAAAATTAGATTGTTTTCTATTGTTTATATCAAATATATATTTAGTAGAAACTAGAATATATTAATACAAAGAAGTTTTCTAAATTAATTTATTAAGTTTTAAGCTTAATATATATTGTACTTAATAGTAGAGCTTGTTTCGACTAATTGTATATTTTTTGTTGTATCTAGTATATACAATATAAATAATTAAATAAATTTTTTTTCGATTTCGATTTAACAAAATAGTTTAATATTTATTATATATTTTGTTTTTGGATAATTGTTGCAACAATTATAGTTTAATAGATTTTTTTTTTTGCAAATTAATTTGTATTGAAGTTTAGTCTATATCTAGTATAAAATTTCTATATATTTTATTTTATTTTAAATTAAAATTTTATTTTTAACTATATTTAAGTATATATTTTGTCTATATCTTGTCTATGCTTACTATATATCTATTTTATTTATTATTTTAACTTTGTATTTATTTCTTCTATTCTTAATACTATTGCTTATAAAATAAAGCTAAATAAGCAATTATAATAGTTTGTTGTATTGTTATACTTATTAGTTTTACAAATAATATAAATGTTTTGTATATAATTTTGTTTTCGATTGTTTTTTTTTCGAATCTTTTAGTAAAGTAATAAATTTTCTTTTAAATTAATACTCGATATAAACTTAATATAAGCTAGATTTATATATAATATTTCGAAATTAAATAAAAATTCTTGAACTATTAATATTATACAATATTTGTAAAACAAAGATATAAATTTATAAACTAGTTTATCTTTGTTATTATCTTAATTGCTTAATAGATATTGTTAATTTGCTTACAATAAGATTATATTTAAAATATGTTTTGTATTGCTAGTAATATTTAATTGTTTTAACTTAATAATTTTTTTTGTAGAAGTTTATTATATTTTTGACGTATATACTATATACGTTGTTCTTGTATTTAATTCTTAATTTAATATTTCAATAGTATTGCTATATATTTTTTGCTCGATTTTAATATATTGTTTATAGAGTTTAAGTTTAATTTATATTTATTAGAGTTAAACAACAATATATATCGAGTTAATATTCAATATCTATTTTTTTAAATAATATCTTTGTATATCGATATAATAAAAAGGATATTTTAGAATTTTTATCTAATATATATGTTACGAGATTTGTGTCTAATGCTCTTGCCAAATGGCAAGAGAGCGTTTGGCGCCTGTCGATGACGTTTGCTCTTGGACAATCAAGTATAACTTGATTGTCAACTTAGTTCTTAGAAAATCACCTTTACAATCATTATAGATGTTTGCCTTGTTCACTTGCGTGCCTTTTCATCTTGCTTAGTTGCCTTGCCTAGTTGCTTTGCCTGCCTAGCTATCATTCTTTGCCTAGCAAATGATAGCTTCAACGTACGATTCAAGTTAATCGCTCATCTAATTTAGACGAACGACACTAATCGCCAATCCTCTCACTTAACCTCGCATTCATCACTAGACATTAAGTCATTGTATTAAAGTCGACATTCGTTTGCGTTTCGCAATCACTAGACATTGAGTCATTGCATTAGAGTCAACATTCGCTTGTCTTTCGCAATAACTAGGCACTAGGTCATTGCATTAGAGCTAGCAAGCCTACCTTTCGCAAGTGTCTATCTAATTGTGTTGAGATGCCTTTCTTAGCTAAACTAACTAATCTCGTTCTTTTCGCTCTCACTTATCAAATCTTGCAATTCTACACTATTGGACATCAATATATCTCTTGCATTAGTAAGTTAATTAGACTAAGAGTCAAGAAGCTCTCCAAACTTTTATCTCGTTCGTCTTCATTCGAATCAATAGATAGAACTTGTCGTTTTACTTAGTTTGTCCAATCTAGTGAAGACAAGCGAATTTGATCAATTAAATAAGCAATTGACAAGACTTTACTTAAACGAGCAATCAATAAGTTCAAAAGAACGCAATAAATAACTTCACTTAATACGATTAATAACAAAGTTTCGACGAAGAAATCATTATTTGTCATAGCTCACAACTAGTCTTTGACAAGAACATTATCGTTTATCGTTCTTAATTATTAGATTTCGAAAACATCACAATTTGTTGCAATTGACGTCGTCACTTCAAAGACATTATTGTCTTCTACATTAGACGACATCATCTCGAAGGCATTATTAAAGTCGTTAGCAAAATAGCTATTTAAACATCAAAACAAACAACTTGAGCAAAAGAATTTGAACGTTTATTTTGATAACATTCTAGATCTAGAATTTTCTAATTCGATCGTTGTTTTAAAGCATTTTGACGAAGTTCTTGTCGCTCAACGAAATAGGCTTGCGTTCTCAAGCATCTTAAGTCTTGTCTTTTTACTCGCATCTTCTACGTTATTTGCGTTCTTAATTGAACAATCAATGATTAACTCTTTCGACAAATTAAGAAACAACAAGGTTGACAAATTAGACGACGATAAATCGCACAAAGACACATTAGCGAACGTTAATAATCTACATCATCGAGAGCGAACTTTCTCTCTTAAGAAAGATAGCATAAATCGTCGTCGTCAATCTAGAATTGATCGAACGAGTTTCGAGATAAACAATAGATTCAAAATGATAAATTTACGCTTTAATAATTCTTTGCAAAGTGATCGACAACAATTTGATCAATTTAACTTTGTCGCACAATCGTATAATTTATAGTCTTTCAACTTATTTAACGTTAAGCAACATACTTAATACGATCAACAATAAGATGTTAAACTTAATGCATCGCAATCAAATGCTTAATCTATTTATTCTTCGCTAATCTAATCGAACACAACTATGTTTAATAATATAGATTCGCAATAATAGCAAGAACTCGTTTAATAATCTTTTAACGCTCAAGTCAATTTAGCGACCTTTGAGCAAACTTCGATTTCGCAACTCAACTTCGCAACTTTTAAATAAATTTCACTTTTTGCAATCTTCGATCTAAATTAATTGCGAACTATGTTGCGTAAAAAAGATTAACGCTCTCTCGTAAAGTAAACATGACGTTTGTTTCGAAATGAATTAACTAATTTTCGTCGCATTCCTAAGCACTTTAATAAGTTTTTACAAAAAAATATAGATGTGTTTCCTAGTCGATTCAAGACGTCTAATTTAGACTTCTTTCATTTAGACGCTCTAGATAGCTATGAGTCAAGCAATATTATTTTCGTTCATAAGAAAACGATATATAGAGAAGTCTTTATCTTTGTCGAACGTATAAATGATTACGCACACGTTGTTGGCGAAGTCGTCGTTCAAGACAATCTTTCTCTTTGCTTTCGTGACTTTGTCATAACGTGATATTTTAAGAAGATAAACAACTTTAAACGTCGAACGTTTCGAAGTCTATCTCTTTTGAACTTTATCAATAAATTATAGAATCGCTTTAAGATAAGAATTAGCAAAACGTTTAACAAGTTGACGTCAAAGATCTTTATTGCCAAAGATGCTAAAGACGAACGAGAGACTACAAGATATTTGCAAAACATTATTCTTTATGCGCAATCGACGAACATCGAAGAAATCTAGAGACAATTGACTTGAGCATGAAATTAACTCGAGATGAAACTACGTTCTATTATTAACATGTCTATCGTTCACACATCATCTTAGAACTTTATTGAGGAACTTGACGTCAAACGCGAGATATAAAAGACAATGCTTGCTCATCGCTCTAATTAATAGAATTCGAATCGATCAAATAAACGATCAAAAGAACGAATTGTTCGTTAGCTTGCATTATATGTGTCTCGCTCAATCTATCTTTCTCGCATGTCCTTCTACAAGCAATTCGACTACGCGTATTTCTCTTAACAACAATTCGTAGACTACGAATATCCTAGATAGTCTATACAAGATTTGCAAGATTTTAACGAGCATTTTCGTTAATTAATGCAATAGACGTCGACACAATTTTAGACATCGAAGTCTTCCCCAAGACTTGCAATTATAGCGACGATAAATTCTTTCGCAAATAGTTAAAGCAAGAACTCTTACTATTAGAATTAAAAGACAAGAGATAAATAAAACAACGCACAACGAGATCGAAGCAACTATTAAGATAAATATCGCGAAGATTATTGCGATAGCTATTAGAACGACTACGAACAAATGGCAATCTATTAAGCTCTTGTCGTAACGACATACTATACGAATTTTGCGAAATATATAGAATTCGTCTACTACTTTATGCTTTTCGAAGATCTCACGAATTACTACAACGATTCTCGTGCGAATATAGTAGCATATCATGTCGCTAACAATCAATTAAAAGAAATATACTATATTAAGAAGAAAGCATTAGTAATCACTTATATGATCGACTCGTTATAGAAAGCGACTTATTAGACGAATGCAATGCATGTTAAGTTAACGTTAATGTCTTTTTCTTAATTCTTTAAGTGCAAAAGCTATGTCTTGATCTTTTTATTAAGAAACAAGCTTTTTTAGCACATCGAAGATAGACACAACAAGACGTGTCGTTAAAAATTTACTAAAATATTTTATGTCAATTCTATTCTTGTTAAGACAAATCTTACGAGCTTAGAACTAATCAAATTAGACGCTTCATCATTGCGTCAAAATGAACTAGCTTTTAGGCGTTAACATTATGCGATATGTTAAATGACATTTTTATGAAAAGACATCTCGTGTGTTGTTTACGTCGACAACGAATGCATTATGTCATTAATCAACGATAACTTTCTTAATGACTTGGAACTAAAGCATCTCACGAGACAATTTAGCGTTGTCGTATTCGTGTGCGACATTGAAGACGACAAACATTTAATCAACGACTATCTTCGACTTTCAATGTATCTTTAAGGCAAAATAGACGACAAGATAGTTGTCGCTCACTTTTGTTAAAAAGTTCACGTCGTAAAAAATCTAAGAACAAAGCTACTACTTGAAATAAATATTATTGGCTTCAAACGTATAATCGTTGACGCGAATAGGCGAAAACTAATTATTAAGAGTTGTCGAAGTCTAGAGACAAAGCTAAAGATAAAGTCAAAGAACGACATTCAAATGAAACGAGTTGTTAAGATCGAAAGAAGTCTTGTGATTGTCACTCATTTTGTTCTCGAAGTTTTAATAGTAGTACGAGGCGAAATCTTGCCTAATAGAAATTATCTCTTTGAATTAATTTTGCCTAGCGCTTACTCTTATGTCGCAAATAAGAGAATGTCTTTCGTATACGTTCGTAACGATCGTTTTGTGTCTCTTCGCATTTCGCAACACGCGACGCTAGAACGTTTGCTAGAGTTTGAGAAGCAAGATTGTTATTAGATTAGCTTTGACGAAGAGAGCTAAGCAACTAAAGAAGATATTAAGATTAATATGTTCAATGATGATTGTTAGACGAATCTAATTAATGGCGTTCATGTCTACGACAATCTAGACGAAATCATTGCGCTTTAACGTCTCGTCAAACGATTGCATGTCTTGTAAGAGAATATTGACAAAACTATTAATCTTGTTAAGAAAAACTAGATGTCGATCCCATTAAATAGCGACTAAAACTCTACATTAGCGTCGAAAATAAAATATAAAATTTATTTCTTAAAAAAATGCGATCGCAAAATAGTTAATGAAGAATTCGATAAATTGCATGCTCAAAACAAGATAATGTGATTTATCAAATCTTTGTCGTTCGAATTTCTTGTCTTCGTAATTTGACGAATCTTGTTAAATGAAATTCGAAAGCATCGAGTAGTAACTAATATTCGCAAACTAAATAGACTAGTCACTACGAATAAGCATTCGATATTTGTCTAAGCGAACATCATAGCTCAAATTCGTAAGCGTGGGCACATAAGTTTAATGAACAAGTTGACTTTTTTTTTGCAATTCTTGATTTCGTTTAAAGACAAACATAAGTTCTTCTTCATTACTTATTGAGGCAAGAAACAACTCAATGTCGCTATTATAAAATTCAAAAATTCGTTCGTCTACGTTCAACGAATAATGAATAGAGAACTTCGCCAATTTAGAAATTTCTATCGTATTTATATTGACAATATTGTCGTTTTCTCGCAATCGTTCGACACACATTTAGCTCATCTTACTTAGTTGTTCGACAAATTAGTCTTGTTGAACGTCACGCTTAATTTCAAAAAGATCTATCTTAACTATTCTAGCATTATTTTGCTAGAGCAAAAAGTGAACGTCTTTGACTTGTTTATCATTAAGAAACGTATTGTCGTCATTAAGACAATTAGATTTTCTAAGAATTTAAAGACGCTTAAAATCTATTTTGATCTCGCCAATTATTAAAGAGACAAGATCGTCTAGTACGCTTAGCGAGCTAACGTCTTACAACAAGAAAAGACTTGTCTTCTTAAGAGCTTCTCTATTGTTAACGAACAAAAGCGAAAGGCGTATTTAAGAAATACGTGTATTAAACATTCGTTTACTCTTTTTTAATTCTTTTATTAACTATAGCGATTCTTAATAGCTTCGAACTTCTTGATTCATTTTGACAACAATCGTCGATTATATATAGACTTAGACGTCTTCAAGAAACGCGAATTTGATATTAAGATATATTATGTTAAAGGCGATTCAATTAGCGACAACTTTATACGAGACGATATTTAGCATATTTTGTTTTTGTTCAAGACTTTAAGCTTCGCCAAAATAAATTATTAATTAACTAAAATAAAAGTGACTTGTCTTGTATAAACAATACGAAAGACTAAACATCTAATAGAAGCGATCAAGAGATTTATTATAGTTTATATTGATTACTTGATCACAACAAGCATTGTTAAACAAACGACGTTATTCTTCTTATTAATTAACAAGCTTAATTTTCGTCTCGTGCGTGTCTCGCAATATCTTTCATAGTTTTCGCTAAACGTACGTCATCGTGTAAAAAAACTACATACGATTTCGAATGCATTGTTTAAACTTCTCGCATTTGAAGATAAACATAACAAGAACAAATTATTAATCTTGAACGAAGTAAACAACTTTGCAACGAACGTAGAGTTTGTAACTAAGTTGATGCGACAAACTTTCAAAGAGAAGTTAAACTTAATCGATCAAAATACGATTAATAAGACGATCTAATTTCACTTAAGTCTTGTTCAAATGAGTAAAATCTTTAAGAAAAGACTTCTTAAGACATACGTTAAATTTATCAAGTAAATAGAAATTCTAACGACAATTCGAAAGTCATTTATGTCTTCTAGTATTTAGTTTTTTGAAAAAGACAACTTACTTTACTTTATAAACTATGCAAATCGCAAGAAATTATGTTTGTCTCAAAAAATTTAAAATCGAAATCTTTCATTAAACGCACGACATAAATAGTTATGCTAGCTTTACTCGCATTTACGAGACAATAATTGTTAACTTTTATTTTCGCAAGTTTGTTTCTCGATTGCATCGATACATTGCTCATTGTTAAGAATGCAATCTTTGTCAAATTAAGCGACATCAATTGTATAAAAGTCTTAATTTAATTTTAAGTTCTCTCGTGCCTTTTTATACAATGTGCATCGATTTCGTCTTAAAACTATTGTTATATTAAAACTTTAATGTTGTTTTGACGACGACGTACAAATTTTTTAAGAAAGTAACAATTTTAATCAATAAAACGATTCACATTGCAACGAAGTAAACAAGTATTCTTTTTAACGATTTTGTTAATTAGAAAGTTCTAAGGGCGTTCGTATACAACAAAGATCGCAAGTTTATATCTAAATTCTAAACAATTATGTTTTAAAAGCTAGAAATTTAATTTTTGATCTCGATAACATATTATTCACAAACAAACGAACAAAGTGAACGAATAAACCAAATAATTAAGATAGTTTTGCGATATGTCGCGATTAGCAATCTTGATCTAGATTGAGTGTTCTTCTTGCTTGCACTTTGCGTTCGTCTTAATAATTTGCTTAATACGTCTATTAGATTGTTACTAAATAAGATGATTATAAGCTTTAAGACGCATAATCTTTTGTTTCTTCTTAGATTTAACGATGTTTAGACGAATTAATTGCAAAAGAAGATCGTTAACGTCTTTAAAACAAAAGCGACAATTGCATGAATTAATATAGTAGTTAAAACAATATATGATAAACATTATAGATCTATCGAGCTTTCGATAAGCAACATAATGTATCTTCGTTTTCACAAGAACTACTTCTTGTCGTTCGTTAAATCGTTCAAGTTGTCAATTTAACGCATTGAGTCTTTTAAGATTCTTGAACGAAAGAGCAATCTAACGTACAAATTGAATCTCTTGACAAATTAAAAAATTTATTTAATTATATTTATTGCTCATTTTAAGTTAGCGTTAGGCGATAAAAACTTATACAATCGTTTAAAGTCAAATTATTCGAAGACTATTATTAAGTTAAATGTCGAATAACATTTCTACGAAATCGAAGTTTTTATCAAACATCGCATTCGTTAATATGAGCGAAATCGTCTTATTTCGAAGTATCTTGTTCGATAAAAAAATTACGATGCTAAATGAAATCAATAATATGGCAAGAATTTGCTAAACGATTTTGCGAATTTTGTCAACGACTACAAGACAAAGCACGAAATGTTTATTTTCTTTATTATAAGACGCTTTAAAACAATTATCACAATATTTAAAGTAATTGCCTCGAAATTCCTAGTAAACATCATTATTCTTATATTATCGTCAAAGAAGCGCGATCGATTATCTAAGATAATAGAAAACGCGCTCATGTCTAAGAAAAAAGATAGATTGTCTAAGATTAAGATTACTACAAATAGCAAGAAAGACAACGACGTTAAGACATCATCTTGATGTTATAATTGTCAACGTTCAAGAATTAATAACAATAAACTACTTGTCTAGACGTGACGTTAAATGATCATAATTTATTGTTTACTTATAGCAAACGCTTTACAAGTTTTAGTTACAAAACGCAATTTACTAGAACACTAGCACAATTAACATTGATATCAACAACATTATTAAAACTTATTATCTTTAATCTTGTTAACACGTATTCTTATTTATTATTGTCAATTATCATCTTTATATTATCGACAATAATATCTTCATTATTGCTATCGCATTGCAAGATCGTTTATCTATTATTGTCGCTTAACAAGCAATTAACATAATTTTCGACAAGAAGAACAAAAACTCTTATCTTAATTAAAATGTCGCAAAAGCTCGCGAACGCAAAGTCGCAAATTAGACAATCAAAGACGATCTCGCGAAAACGCTAAGTTAGCAAGATAATAATAATTAGATTGCATCAAACGACGACGAACTTAATCAAATAGATGTTAAGCTTAAGAGCGATTTCTTTTGAAAGCACATTATGATAGACGTCGAACAACTTATTCGCGAGATGTTTATGCTTAATAGCTATTTTATTATATTTATGCTTCGCAAAGGCAATGACATATCTCTTGTTTATTTAATTTTTGATCTTAAGATTCTAAGCGCGAAGGCAATTAAGAACAATGTCGCTTTATTTTGATCTAAAGAAAAGATAAAAATCGACAATTATCTTATCTATTTAACAAGTTACACATGTCTTATTGATTACAATGTGAATTGTATCGTTTGCGTCAACATCACAATACAAGATTACTTCGTCTTATGACTCGCAACTTTTAACAAGAACGACGATATTCGCATGTTACGCGCGTTTCTAAGATCTATCTTTGTGTCTATGAGCATCGTTAATGTTTTCAAAAAGAAATACATTTTGCAAGATAATATCAACGTCTAATTTACTTAAATTATCGACTCGCAAAAAAAGTACAAAACAACTAAAAAAGACGATCTTGTATATAGCATTATATTTTACGACACATTAATACGTCTTAACAAGTTGTTATTTCTAAAGAAAGATTAGATCTTTGCAAACTACAAGACTTGCAAGTTTGTCTTAAATTTCGTTATATTTGGCGATCAATTTTCGAATTTATACTACAACAAAGATCTTAAGACGATCGACATTAACAAAAAGATTGTGTTAATCGAAGTTCGTCAAGCAATCAAACGTCAAAGCGCAACTTCGATTAAAGCGCGAAAGACGCAAAAGACGAACGTCGATCAAGTCTTATTCGAAACAATGACGTCGCTTCGCGAACGTTTAACTTTAACGATAAAAACAAGCAAATCAACTTTAAAAATCTTAATCGACGAAGATGTCTTCTTTGACTTTATTTTATTTTTCGCTTTGCGAGATTCAAAGTTGTTAAAACGTTACGCGAAGAAGCTTAAGACAATTAAGACGAACTCAATTGTGCGTTGAACATCGTTTTCAAAAGATGAATTAATTCGCAAGAAAATAGTTTCTAGACTTACAAATGTCTTAGCTACTAGTTGTTAAGCAATTTAATTTGCAATAATTGCTAAACAAATGTTGAGCAAAATGACAAATAGTTCGAACGAAACAACGACGCACTTTCAAGCTATACAAGATAGTTGCAACGCTATTCTTGATGTCGACTTCATTATCGTAGTTGATGTCTATGCTCTTCTTAAGAACATTGTCAAATTCGCTAGCAAGTTAGCTCAAATCGTCAAGATTGTCAAATCGTTCGAAGATAGTTTCTAGAACAACTTTGCAAAAATTGAGCTAAACAAGACATACTTAAACGCGAGAAAGAGCGTTTATCGCTAGCGCGACAAGAAGTTCTACGACGAATTGAGCATCAAAAAGAATTAAGTTAAAGTCATTTGACAACATGACGCGCAAATGAACAAGAACGACGAATTTATTACGATTGATTAGACTATTGAGGTCTAGACAAAATGATGGTTAAGTACGTTTAAGTTTGCAATATGACGAGAGCGTCAATGCCTTTCCTTTTAAGAAGGGCATGTGTTACGAGATTTGTGTTTAATGCTCTTGCCAAATAACAAGAGAGCATTTGGCGCCTATCAATGACGCTTGCTCTTGGACAATCAAGTATAACTTGATTGTTAATTTAGTTCTTAGAGAATCACCTTTACAACTATCATAGATGTTTGCCTTGTTCACTTGCGTGCCTTTTCATCTTGCTTAGTTGCCTTGCCTAGTTGCTTTGTCTGTCTAGTTGCCATTCTTTGCCTAGCAACATATTAAGTTAATACTTAATATTTGTTTCTTTTAAATAGTATTTCTATATATCAATATAATAAAGAAGATATTTTAGAATCTTTATCTAATATATATTGAGTTAATACTCGATATCTATCTTTCTTAAATAATATTTCTATATATCAATATAATAGAGAAAATATTTTAGAATTTCTATCTAACATATACTAAGTTAATACTTAATATTTATCTCTTTCAAATAGTATCTCTATATATCAATATAATAGAGAAGATGTTTCAAATTTTTTATCTAATATATATTAAATTAATACTCGATATTAATCTTTTGTTAAATAAGTAATTCTTAAATTGCAACTTTAAGATATATAAAAAATCTTATTATTAAATTTAAATATTGTATTTGTATCAAATTTATACTTAGAATAAAGTCTATTAAGAAAAAACATTATATAAGAATTTTTCGAATTAAAAGAAAAATATAAATATTGTTAACAATACTTTGCAATTTTTCGATCTTTTTTATCTATAATTTGATTAACTATTAAGTTAAGTTAAATATAAATTAATAATATATATATTTTTTTAACTAGTTAAGCAATAATACAATTTAATTTATTGCAATTGCATTAAATAAATAAAATATCTTTTTCTATTTCGAAATTATTCTTTTCAAATATTTTAATAGCGTATTTTCTTATTCTAATATATAATTAGTATAAATATAGTTTAGAACAAATATAAATTTTATCTAAATATAGAAGCAAATAATAATAGCTTTGTTTTGCAAACTTATTATTTTAAAAATAATTGCTTTCTTCTATATTAATATGATTGCAAACTAGTATCTATTAATGCAAAAAAATCTTTAATTTCTTTTTATATAGTTTGACAAGAATCTATTTTGTTTTTCGATATTTAATCTATATTTTAAGCTTAAAATATAATATATTTATATTGTTTATATGCTATACTAGTTTGTTAACAATCTCGATTTTTTAAAATTAATTAATAAAATAGATTATTAAATAATTAAAATAATGTTTTCGAAAATTATGCTTAGAATATACTTGGCAAAAATTAATATATGTTCGAAATATTTAAACTACTCTTAAAAGTTGTTAAAATTGTAAAGATATTTCTTAAATTCTTAAAACAAAATATTAGTAATATTTATATAATTCTAATATATATTAAGTATATTTCGAACTTGTTTTTTATTTATATTTATTGTAAAAGTTTGCAACTCTTTGTTTTTATAATCGATATAAAAAATTTAAATAGTTTGACAAACAATTTCTTTTAATATTTTAAATATTTTAGTAAATATTATATACTAACTCTTGATAATCTCTATATTAATTTATATATAATAGTAGACGTTAATTTCTACTGCAATTTAAATATATACTTAATATATATTATATATATATTAAACTTATAATAATTATTCTTATTTTAATTTAAAATGTTGTATAGATTTGTTTTGTTTTAAATCTATTTAAATACAAGATTTATTTCGAGATATAATTAATTTATGAAAAATTTAGTCTAAGTATAAGTACAGTACATAATAATATATCGTTGAAAATTTCTATTAAAATAGATAATACTTCTAAATTATTGCTTCTTTAAAAAATACAATTAATTAAAAATAAATTCTTGCTTAGCTTCTAGAGATTGTAAACTAAATTTTTTAAGATTGTTTTAATAGAAAATTTCTTATGTTTTTGTTTGCAAATTAATACTACTATATAATCTTTTATATTAAGACTATTATATATATGATATAGAGCAATCTTGTTATATTTAATATATAAATCAAATATAATAGAAGAGATAGCAAAGTATTTTGCAAAAAGTTTAGTATAAATATAATATACAATAAATCTTTTCTATAAGCAATTAGTATTTACGAACAATTAATTGCTTGTAACGCGATACTACTTATATCGAGAATCTTGACACTTATAACGCTAAGCTCAATTTAACTAGCGTCTATTCCTTGATTAGGCGAGATTACGTATCTGCGAAATGCAATAAAATAAGAAGAAGAGAATACATTGAACCATTATCTATTTATCGCAAAATCTAATGTATCGTCTTATAAATCTCTCGAACGTATTTAAAACCTAAAATATATCTTTTAAATGCTTAGAATCGATTGTCTAATTAATTATTTAGTGCATTTATCGATCAAGAGTTGTCTAATTGTCATCAAACGTCTTTTTGCGTTCTATCGTTCTTCTATATAGATTTAATTGTCTAATTATCTTTATCTTGTTGTTCTTCTATTGCTTCTCGTATAATTGAAGCATATTCAAAGCCTCTAGAGTCTAGTTGACGTCGATTCTTGATATGTTCGCCTTCGCCTTCTTCTTCGCCTTTGTCTTCGTCTTCTTCGTCGATGTTTCGATAGACTAATATTGCATTAGAACGTCTATTACAATATCTATATCGTCGTTTATTATTATCTCGACAACGAGTCTTTTGTAATAAGTTAAATTGAAAAAGAAGAAATTTAATACACGTTGATTGCGTTTGAGAACAATAATATTTTTAATTATTTGCATATAAACATCTTGTAGTGTTTGCTTTGTCTCAAATATTGCAATCATTTGTTTCTTATAAGTTCTATTTTATTGTCTTTCAATAGACACGACGTAGTTTGTCGTCAATACTATAGATTTAAGTCAACAATTAGCAATAGTATCGATAGTAACGTCAAACTTCTATACTTCTATTGCTTATCTTATCGTCTTAAAAATATTTATCGTTTTGTGTAAATCGCGCTTAATAGACTTTGCATTATACTCGTTAACGCAATATCAAAGTTATCGCTTTTTATATTAAAGCTTTTAAACAACAATAATGTCTTGATCAAGTAATTGACACACGTTCGTAGTGTTAACTAATAGAAAGATAATTTTGATGTTCTACATAGATTCGTTTTCTTTTTTTCGACGCATGTTAATGCTAGCTTTGTAAGTTGCAAAGTCGTCTATCAAAAGCACACACTTTTGATTGTCTACTTCTTGTTAAAATTAATTTAGATACTTCTTAAATATCTTTGCAATTATTTAGGCTTTGCAATTAGATCGTTACATTATCTATAAATTTTTTACATTAACGTCTCTTATATTAAAGACACGAGAGTTACTAGTATTGCCTATTATTTACGATTTAAGCTTGTGTAATTCAATAACATTGCAACACAAGGCGACAATAATTCTTCTCTTGTTTATCTTAATGTTATTAATAGACTTGCTAGATAATGTTGTTTTCGATATCGTTATTTAAAATAGATCTATTTCGTTTATATTGTAGCAATTATAAGAGAAGAAGTCAAAACCTAGCTAGCTCTTGATGTCGTTTCGTATGTTCTTTAAGTTGTTTGCAACCTATTCGCGATCAACATAATTAAATTTACTATGTCGATAACGCTTCTATATATGATGGCGAGCTTTATAGTTATCAAGTTATTTCGTCGACGCCTTAAATAAGTTCTACATATAGAAAGAAAGAATTAAACAAAGTTTTTAATAAAAGAGCATCGCCATTTTCTTTATAATAGCTTCAATAATAGATATTCGTTGATCTTTCTTGCGTATTTGTTATTCAAACAATACGTTTCTTATTTCAATTCACTTGCTAAGACGATAACGAATATAAATAGCTTAAATTTAATCGTTCAAGTAAACATCTTTCTTGTTAATCTATCGACGTATATAGGCGTTATCGACTAAACTATCTTTGTCAAATTAAGTCTTAAAGGCGACGACAAGCTCTTTGTAAAACGACGATTTAGTTTCGCGAAAAGCTCGCAAAAAGTAGAGCTCTCGTAGTTATTTTTTTTTATGTAAAGAATAGACAATTTGTTGTCGCTTCGACGACGACGTTATTATAGTTAAAAGCGATTGCAAAGAGTTTATTTTATGCTCAATTAAGATAAATGCACGCGATAAAGTAGTAGAAGAAGACATATTGAGACTATACGAGACACGAATGCAAAAACTTTGAAAAATTTGATCAAAGTTTGGTCGATAAGAAGAAATTAGATTTTTCTTCGTTTTCTCTATAAGTAGTCTTACCAAAATAAGCGAGAAATCTATCGCCTCTTCCTATAGACTAAAACTACGATAATCATCATCAAAATCGATAATTTCGACCAGATTGACTGCTTATAACACGATACTACCTATAACTCAACTACTTATAAAAAAGGTTTATTGTATATTAAATATAAGCTTAGTTTATATATTGTTAAAGATAGTAGATTTTGTTGTTTAATTATTGCAATTATATTGTCGACAATTTCTTAAAATATTTTAATAAAATATAATAGATAATAAGTATAATCTTCGCGTAAAACTAGTATAAAGAATAGAAATTGTTTTTAATTAACAAAAATATAGATATTAATTGCGTATTATATATACTAATTTTAATTTTGTTGCTTTTTTGAAAATCATTAAATTTTATATATATTTAATATATATTAAACTTGTATTAAAATAAAATTAATTGCAAATAAAATTTCTAGAAATTAAATATTTAATAAAAATACAATTTTGTATATGTTGTTGTAATCTATAGTCTATTAAAACGCAAAAATAATTAACATCAATATATATTAAATTTGTATTAATTGTTCGATTTATATATTATAATTTTGTATTAAAAAATAAAAAGTATTTAACTCGATAAATCTATAAAATTAGTTTACAAATAATATAGATTAAATAAAAGTTCATTTTATAAGTTTTCTATATAGCAGACTTTTAATTCTTGTATACGCAAATTATAAATTCGAAATATATACAATACATACGTTGGTTTTGTTATTTTTTAAGAAATCTATAATATTAGATTTCTATGCAACGCTTTGATGGGAATTGATATTTATTGTATATATTAATTAAGTAAAATATTGTCGAAAATTGTTAATATTCTTAAGCTTAACTCTATTGTACGCTAAATATATATATAGTATATTCGAATACGCGTATTTACAATATTTGATTTCAAAATATTTAAAACTTTAATATTAGATTTTGCTTATTTTGTTTTTCTTTTTAATTTCTAGAAGTAAAAGAGCAATTTAAATAATCTTAAAATTAGTTGCAACAACAAAGAATTAAATTTAGTCTTAATATAAGTCAAAATTATATTATACTTATATTAAATATATCTTAAATATATATGTATTAATTAACGCTTTAATGGATATATTAATTAAGATCTCGACTAATATTGTGCTTTTTTTATATACAAAATAAAGAATCTTCTTTAAATACGTATATAAATATACTAAAATATTATAATAATTTTGCATTTTTAATACAATTATTTAATTGCATTCTTCGAAGATAATTGCAATTCTATTAATATTAATAAAACTCTATATATAATAAATATTAGTTCAATATGCAATAGATATAAAGTATAAAAGAGAATCTATTTTCTTGAGTTCTATAAACAATAGTTTGTTAGAACTATTAAGATCTTAATTGTTTAATATATTTTAATTTTCTTAATTGTTTATAGAAATATTATTGTTAATATTTCAATTACTTAATATTGTATTCGACTTAAAAATATTAATATTATTAAGATTTAAAGTTTGCTTAGTTATTTAGCAAATATCTAGTATATAATAAATATAAAGTAAATCTTAATTTTATTTATTTATTGCGAAATTGCTTCTTAATCTGAATTTGCAAGATTCTTAAATATAAAAGAATTTTTTTTGCTAAAAAATATATAGATATCGAAGACAAAGAAATTGCTAATATAGTATTATCGAAAAATATATTATTATTAAGATTTGAATTAAATATAGACTAAGTTTAAATATAATATATAGACAAAATAAGTAGTTAAATTGCGCAAATAAAAAATTATATCAAGTTTATACTATATTTGAAAGTAATTTAGATTATAATAGAATTTAGATTTTGCAACGCAAAAATCTTGGTTTTGAATTTTAATTAATTGCGCATTACAAACTTTATACAATTCTAAAAATACAATAGATATAAAAAATTAAATTTATATTTAATAGATATCGAAAAGAAACAAAACTTTAAGTATTAATTTTTATTTAATATTAAATAAAGAAGTTTATACTCTATATAAACTGTATATATATTAAGTATATATTTCGATTGCAAGCAAAGATTGCTATAAATTTCTTTAATTCGAAAGATTTATACTTAGTATAGACTTAGTATAGACAAAGTTCTCTCCAAATAGAAATTTTCACTCGAAAGAAGCTTGTCCCGGATGAGAAATCTACATCCAGAATAAGCTACATATCTATCGACTAATTAACCTATAGTTAATCGATAGTAAGTTGCTATATAGCAGCTATCTATTTATTATAAATCTTATAAATGCAATTTTTTACAGTTTTGAAGTTTAGAAATTTTGCAATTTTTATAAATTTGATTAAGTTTCGACGCTAGTTCGATCGGAATTTCGACAACTATAACATCGAGTAGTAAAGTATATATATTATTGATTTGTCAATACGTAAAGATGTTGAACTATTTTTTTTATTAATAGTTTAAAGTTTTAATCTTAAATCTTAAATTTATAAATATTTAGAAACTATCTAGCTTCGCAACTATTAACGCTATCAGAATTTATTACAAAATTACGTAATTTACGTAATTTATATACGCGCGTTAGACTGCCTCGACTAGCGTAAATGTACTACATTACTTATATAATTAGTATTAGTTAATCTACTTGTTTTAAAAAAGTTATTACGAGTAATATTTTTATTAGATATATATTTTCTATATTGCTATTTTGAATATCTATTTGTGTATAATTTATTTAAAGCAAATCTGCAATCTAATTTCTATTTGTCTGCTTTTTGCAAGCTAGAAAGCTGCTTTCTGCTAATTAGAAAACAGTATTCTATCTAATAGATATCTGCTATATAGAGATTATTTTGTTGCATTTTAGTTGCTATCTATTAGATAGATATATCTATAGACCGGTCTCTAAATATATTATTAAAAAAATTAATACAACAAAAAGAGTATTATACTCTCTACTAAAACTATTAAACTTTTAATAAGAATTAACTGTAAACCTTAATAAACAACTCTATTTAATATATATTACTTTAGTAAGCAACTACAAAACAAAAATATAATAGAATAAACAAACAAATTATATTTATAAATCTTAACAATAATAATCTATAGTTTTAAGAAAAATTCTAGAAACGTTTAGAATATTACTAGATATTGCTATAAAAATAAAAGCAAAATTATCTCTAATAGATTTGCGCTTGCAACAAAAATGCGACAAATATACAATTAAATTACTTGTATTTTAGATATTTTTTCTTGAAACTTTTTGCTTGTCTATAGAATCTATTAAGACTAGCAACATTAGCAAAAAATTATTCGACAAAAAATATATCTCTAGTTCTTTTATATCGCAATATAATACAAAAACAAAGATTAACAAAAAAAAATTGAATTAAGATAAAAATAAGTTGATAGAATTTATAGATGCGAATTTATTAATCGAAATCAAAAGATTTTGCAAAAAAAGCCGAAAATATTCTATACAAATATATAAAGTACTAAATAAAATAAAAAATATAGTAAATTATATAACTAAAATCGATTTATTGTATTAAAACTCTCTTTAAACTTTAAAAATTGAAGATTTGAACAAAGTTTAGCAAAAATTCGAAAAATTTAAATTAATAAATATATAGCTTATCTCGAATGCAGATTTCTGATTCGAGATAAACTTATTTCAAATTAAATATCTAACTCGAGATAATTTTTGCATATATCTAGTATAAATATTGCAATTTTCTTAATCTTTGTTGCTAGAATAAATATATATACTTGTTTTATATATGATATAGACGTTGTTTTGTACAAAAAAAAATCTTAATATGCAAACAAGATCTGACACAAACATGATCTAATATATATTAGATATAAATTAAATATACATATAGTATATTTTAGAATTATTTAAGATTTACAACGTATTTTAATTTGATAATATAACAAAACAGATTTTTAAATTGCAAAATTTAAGCTTTGTTGTAGTACAAATTACTCTTATACTTAATATAAGCTAAATATTATTTGTTATTTGTACAATTTAGTCTCGAAATTATATTTATACTATATTTAAATTTTGCTTATACTTAGCTTAAATCTCAATTGCAATATATCTTTTTTCAGTAAGAGTTTGTTGTTCTCTTCTGAGATTGCTTATATATTTACAAAAGATAAAAATTCTTTATTACTTAAAAATCTTGCGAATTAGACATCTAAATTAAAAAAGTCTAAATTAGATATTTTGAATCGATTAATAAATATATCTATATTTTTGTATAAAAACTTATTAAAGTATCTAGAGACGCAACAAAAATAAATCAATTTATTTTAAAATAACTACTATGTTTGCTTTACTAGAGAGTATTAACATTTTTTACACAATATAGCTTGCAATTAATCTAAACTAAAAATTGCAAAAAGTAAAGTTTACTTAAATATTGCGAAGTTAAATTGCGAAATTAAAGCTTGTTTAAAGATTGCAAGATTAAATTGCAAAAACAAAATCAACTTAAACGTTAAAAGATTGGTAAATAAACTTATGCTATTATTGCGAGTCTATATTATTAAGCGTAGTTGTGCTCAATTAAATTAACAAAGAGTAAGTAGACTAGTTATTTAATTGTAAGATATTAAATTTAATATCTTGTTGTTAACTATATTAAACATATTGTTTAGCACTAAATAAGTTAAATATCTATAGATTGTACAATTGCGCAACAAAGCTAAGTTAATCAAATTGTTACTAATTACTTTGCAAAGAATTGTTAAAATATAAGTTTATTATTTTGAATTTATTATTTATTTCGAAACTTATCTAATTAATTCTAAATTAATAACAACAATTTATGCTATTTTTCTTAAGAGAGAAAGCTCGCCCTCGACAATATAGATTGTTAATGTTTGCTAATATATTTTTGTGCAGTTTATTGTTGTTTAATTTGTGAATTTTGTTGTTTCTTAATTTGTCGAAAGAGCTAGTTATTAACTATTTAATTAAGAAGACAAATAATATAGAAGACACAAATAGAGAGACAAATCTCGAGATACTTGAAGACGCAAATCTATTTTGTTAAATAACAAAAACTTTGTCGAGATACTTTAAAGCAACAACAAAACTAGTAGATGCTAAATCTAGAATATTATTGAGATAGATATTCAAATTTTTTTGCTTAGATTGCTTGTTTTAATGTTTAAATAGTTGTTTTACTAACAATAGTTTCTTTTTCGAGATAGTGTTGTCTAATATAGTAGACAATAATATCTTCGAAGTAGCAACGTCAACTATAGCAGATTGTAATATTTTCGAAATCTAATAATTAAGAACAATAGACAATAATGTCTTTGTTAAAGACTTGTTGTAAGCTATAATAGATAAGAATTTCTTTATCGAAATTTTGTTGTTAATTGTATTAAGTAAAACTATCTATTGCGATTTTTCGAACTTATTAATTGCTTATTTAAGTAGAGCTTTGTTAATTACTTATCTAGCTAATTAAATTTGTTCATTTTTACTAGACTAAACAAACTAAACAAAACAACAAGTTCTATCTATTAATTTGAGAGAAAATAAACGAGACAAAAGTTTAAAAAGCTTTTCGATTCTTTGTCTAATTAACTTACTAATGCAAGAGATATACTAATATTTAATAGTGCAAAATTGCAAGATTTAATAAGTAAGAGCGAAAAGAGCAAAATTAATTAATTTAACTAAGAAAGATATCTTAATACAATTAGACAAATATTTGCAAAAAACAAACAAGTATTAACTCTAATGCAATAATTCAATATTTAATAATTGCAAAAGACGAACAAATACTAACTCTAATACAATAATTTAATATCTAGTAATTGCGAAACGCAAACAAATATTAACTCTAGTATAATAATTTAATGTCTAGCGATAAATGCGAGATTAAGTAAAAGAATTAACAATTAATATTGTTTGTCTAAATTAGACAAACAACTAACTCGAATTGTATATTAATACTATTATTTGTTAGGTAAAGAATAGCAACTAGATAGACAAAACAACTAGACAATATGAAAAGACACACAAGTAAACAAAACAAATATGTATAATAATTGTAAAAGATAATTATCTAAGAACTAAGTTAACAATCAAGTTATACTTAATTAGTTAAGAGCAAGAGTTATCGATAGACGCCAAATACTCTCTTGCTATTGGCAAGAGTATTAGATACAAATCTTGTAACAAATTACAAATAATTAAAGATTAATAGTTAAGTTAATATCTTTTATTATAATACTAGTTTTTTATATTAGAATTTAATTAAAACGTTCGACATAATCGTTTATCTTAAAAGAGATAACAATAATAAGTTTTGTGCGTATTTTGCGCTTTTTGCGTTAGATTTTAAATACTTTATTTCCATATTTATTTCTATTGTTAACGCAAATACAAGTGTATTTGCTATCTTTATACTTAAATTTGTCAATATAGTATTTAAAGAAAATAAATAGACTAATTTTATTTTTATTTTTAAAATATTCTATTTGTAAACGTTTAATCTTATTATTTAGTCAAATACAAATATAGCAAATACTATCGAATTTATCTACAAATATAGATTCTATAATATTAATACAAATAAGATTGTTTTTCTAGCAATTAAATCTAATAGAGATTTAATAAAATATTGTTATAATTTTTGCGCAAACGCAAAAGACACAAGTATTATTTGCTAAAAGTTTTATAAAATTAAAGATATTTTTTCGAGCAAATTAATAGATATTCTGCTTATTTAAATAGTTAAGACGTTTGTATTATATAATTATTGTATTTTTATTAATTGCTAATAAAATAACTACAAAAACAAAAAATACAAAAAATGTTTTTAAATCTAGATAGTAAAAATTAAAGTCTTAAATTACTCGAGCTTGCTAAATATTAATAGAGAACTTACAATTTGTAATTTCTTAAATAATATTAGCGTCTTCAATCTAGCTATAGAGAATTAAATTGTACTAAGAATTTAGTATATATTAGATATTGTAAATAGTAACATATTAAGTTTTGCTATCTTTGTATCGAACAAAAAGACAAATAGTTTTAATATCTATAACAATGAAAGTGCTCTTTATATTCTTTATTAATTGATAAAATATTGTTAAATAAAATATTAAAATATTAAAATTCTAAAATATATACTAGTTATATTTAATATTAAAGATTTACTTGTAGAAGAGATAGTTAACAACAAAAGTTAGCATAATATTTATAAATAAAAATAATTTAAGAATTGCAAATAAAATTGTTACAACAACAAAAATAACAAAGACAAGATAACAACTATAAGCTATTGCTTTAATAATCTTTTACTCTTTGTTATTACTATTTTATTTTTATTTTTGCTAAACTTAAACTTGTTCTTGTTTTTATTTTTCTTAAATTTAAATTTTTTTCGATCTTTTTTTCGATTATTGTAATTTTAGCAATTTTTGTTTCTACTATTATTTTAATTGTTATCGAAACTATTGTTTTTGGAAGCAAAATATAGTTCTAGATACAAGTATTGACAACTTATTTTCTAATAATCTAATTTGTTGCAACTTGTATAATTCTTTTATTTAATATATTCAAAACTAGAATTGCTAACAACAAAAAAATATCTCTTGTAATAAAAATTAGCTTAATAGTTGTTATTAAACTATAAACGTTATTAATAGCTAAAATAGCTTATTAAATTAATATATTGAATCTTGTAATTATAGACAACAATAAATAATTTTTGCTTTTAAATCTTATCTTTATTAAAGAACTTATTTTTAAATATCTATTAATAAATAAAAGAGGAAAAAAAGTTGTTAAAATTAACTAGATATTTAAACATAAACTAGTTCTTATTTATAGCTAGATTATTTAAATAAATAAATAATTTATCAATAATATTGCGAAATTTAATCTTGTACTTATTAATATTTTAACAATTAATAATTTTAAAAAGTTAAATTTCATAATTCTTGTTAGTATATTTAATTCTTTAGACTTATATATTTTAACAATTTTCTAATAATTTATAATAATTTTTTTTAGTTAGATTGATCTTCTTGATATTGTAATATAAATTTTTACAAATAATATTTTAAAGCGCATTTATGTACTTCTTTGCTAGACAAAGAATAGCAGTCAGACAAACAAGACAACTAGACAAGATAAAAAGATACGCAAGTAAACAAGACAAACATCTATAATAGTTGTAAAGATAATTCTCTAAAAACTAAGTTAACAATTAAGTTATACTTGATTGTTCAAGAGCAAAAGCTATTAACAGACGTCAAACGTTCTCTTGTTATTTGACAAAAGTACTAGATACAAATCTTGTAATATATACTTATCTTAAAATAAAAGATATTGACGCTTTTGTTATGTTGCGTATTTAAACGTTATCTAACTTCTAGACTTAATTATTATTCTATTTAAATTTTAATAATCTAATTAATTGTAACAAATTTGTTGTTCTTGTTTGTTTGCACGTTATATTGCTAAATAGTCTTAGCTTAATTTTTTTCGATACTTAGTTTGTTATAGAATTTTTTGTTGCGCTAACAATAAATGCTCTTTCTTGCGTTTAAGTATATTTTGTTTATCTTAGTTTTTATAAAATTATTTTGAAAATTATTTTTGAGCAATTCGATAATCTTAACAATTTAAATTGATTTATCAACAAATTTAACAATATTTTTAAGAAAAGTATAGATATTGATTACAACAATGAAATTAATATTAGAAATAGCGTTGCAACTATCTTATATAGTTTAAAAAGCGTATTGTTATCTTGTTCGAGTTATTTGCTATTTTGTTTAATATTTGTTTAGCAATTGTCGCAAATCAAATTGTTTAATAACTAGTAACTAAAATATCTATAAATCTAGAAATTATTCTTTTGCAAATTAATTTATTTTTCGAAATCAATATTTAATATATAGTTAAATTATTTTAATTGTCTCGAGCTTCTTTGTGTAATACTTTAGCAACTTTAAATTTTACAAAACAAAGAATAGAGCAAAATTAGAAAAGATATCTTTGTTAATTAAATTTTTTAAAATCAATTTGTCTGCTTTTATTGTCGAAGCTAGATATTTGCAAAATAATATTATTGCTTTAAATAAAATTTAATTAATATCTATTTTTTGCATTTTTTCTATTTTAGTTAAAACTATATTTTTGTATTTAATTGTTTAACAAATTTCGATTAATACCGTCTTTTTGTTAATATTAATTGTCTCGAAATCTTTCTTGTAATATAAATTCGAAAATTAATTATTAAATATAACAAAATTTAAGATAGACTTGCAAATCTTGTAATTTGCAAAAACTTAATTTTTTTTTAGAAATAATAACTTTTTAAAACGTATTAATATAATATAAGATATAATACTATATACAAAATTGCTTATTTTAGTTATTTAATACTTCTTTTGCAAGTCGATAATTTAAGTAAATCAAATATCGATATTTTTTTGCAAAATATATTTCTTTTTAAAAATATTAATAGTACTTATAGATATAGAGATAGACTCTAGAGATTTGCGTAATATATAAATATTGTTATTTTTGTTAAAAGTTGCAAATTACAGAGCAAAGCAATTTTGTATTGTAATATTAACGCAAAAAATACAACTTATATTACAATTAATAAGATGTATATAATTTGTTAAATAGATAAAATAATTGTTAATCTTTATCTCTTCTTTAGATCAAAATAGAGCAATATTATTTTCGATTATCTTTGCGCTTAAAATCTCAAGATCAAAAATCAAATAAATAAGAGATATATTATTGTTTTTGTAAAATATAAATAAATAAGATAACTATTAAGTATAAATATCTTACAAATAAGTTGCTTAATATTTATTATAGTATATTTTTAGAAAAAATTGCTCTTAAGCTTAATATCTATTTAACTAAATTTATTGTTATCTAATATAGTCTAATTATTATTATTTTGTTAACTTAGCGTTTTGGCAAGATTATCTTTAATTGTTTGATTTGAAATTTTGTATTTGCAAACTTTTGCAATATTTTAATTAAAATAAGAGTTTTTGTTTTTTTTGTTAAAAGCTATATTAATTGCTTGTTAGACAATAACAATAGATAGACAATCTTGCAATATAATAGCAATAATAAAGACATTACTGTTAATAATACATTGGCAATTCGGGGAAGCGACCTCTGTGACACAATGGCTCTATTGAGTCGACATCGGCCCGAGAGAGTCTCGTGACATGTCGCACTAGTCTATTAGGGTAATTTAGATTGTCTACTGAAATTTAGATTGTTTTATAACTTATTTGAAATTTTTAGCCTAATCGAGTTAGTATTACGTACAGAATTAATATTTGAAAACGAAAAAGATTCTAAAAAAAATTGTTTTCAAATATTAATTCTGTACGTAATACTAACCCGATTAGGCTAAAAATTTCAAATAAATTACAAAACAATCTAAATATTCAAAAACAATTTAAATTACTCTAATAGACTAGTGCGAGATGTTACGAGACTCTCTCGAATCGATGTCGACTCAATAAAGTTATTGTGTTACAGGGGTCGCTTCCCCGAATTGTCGATGAAACAACAATTAATTCGAGTAGATTATTATATAACAATATAAACAAGTCTAATTATAATCTTGAAGTATATTAAATTATACTCTAGTCAAAATTTTAAAGTTATAATAATATAAGTCTAAAAATAGTAATTCTTAGTATAATAATATAATTTTCGATTTCTTGATAATTCGATTTAATTTTAATTTTTGAAATCGAAAACTAACTTAATTTAATTTAATTCGATTTTAAAATAGTTAAAATCAAATTAATTTTTAATTTAATTTCTAAACTTAAATTGTTAATTTAAATCGATTTTAGAAGTTGAAATCGAAAATCGAATCAACAATTAGTCTACTATTTAATAAAATCGATATTTAGTCTTTCTTAACAAGATTAACAGTTTTATTAGTACCTTTTTACAAGATATACAATTGTTTAAAAAAATATTAAAGCGCAGTAATTTTGTTTAAACTATTGTAAATATAAATACTATTAATTAGATTTGTCTAATAGCTATTAGTAAATATATTAATTTTAATATTTTTTTAAGTTGCTTAGCTTTTTTTGTTAGAACTAATCTAATAACAGTTTTGTTTCTTAAACTCTAGTAGATATTTTAATATTATATATTGCAAAATATAAAAAGATACAAAATAATTGTTACAAATATATACAAAAAATATATTTTTGTTTGCAATATTAAAATAAATATTAAACAAAATCGATTTAAAAAAATAGTTTCTATTAGACAAAATCTTATCTTATATAATTATTGAAATTTCAAGAACAAAATAAGCAACAATTATAAGATTTTTTCGATTTTGATAATTTGTTTTACTTAAATATTGTTTTTTAATTTTATTTTTAGTTCTATTTTTAGATTTCGACAGTTTTTAATAATTAATTTTTGTCTATTTGTATTAACAACTATATATTCGAAATTAATAATATTTATTATCAGCAACAACTTTGTTTTTAGATTTTTTATAATATAGACTTTTTAACAAAAGTAAACAATAACTATTTTGCTATCTATTTTATTTTAAAAATATATTAGAAATTAAAGATAACTGTTAATTAAATATTTGTTATTTTTAATATTGTGCACAAATACAATAACGCTAAATTGTTTTATAAGATACTTTAGTTTCAAATTACTAAAAAAGTTATTGTCGATAAATAATATAGTATATTTGCTGTTAATATAAACAGTATACAAGATATCTTTTTACAAAAATACTATTTAATATATTGTATAGTATTAATATTTAAAAATTAATCTATTCTAATATAGACTGATCGCGAGGAACCGAAAATATTACGTAAGAGCGTCAAGATTCGGTTCCTCGATTTTTTTTTAAAATTGAATTGCTTAAAATAGTAACTTTTCGACTAAGCTAAACTTATTATAGTAATAAGCTAGCCTTTTTAAACGATTCGATTTTATTCGATTTCTTGGCAATTCGATTCGATTCCAAATTTGAAATCGAATATCGAGCTAACGATCAATCTATTCTAATACAATAACAAAGCGTCTAATTTGATTAGCTCTAAGTCTATAAAATTTGTTTTAACAAAAACAGAATTAATATAGAATATTTTAGTAAATTTTCAACAATATATTTTGTTGTATTTATTTTTAATATATTAAAAAAGTTTGTCTTTTGATAGAAAGATCGAAATATAGCTTTTTTATTTACAAAATACAAAAAGAGTTATTAATATTAACTTAATATATATTGTATTTGTCTAATAAATTATTTTCTATAACAAGTTAACTATATAAATAACTGCTAATATTTTTTTCTTAATATAGTATATTTTTTTTGACTAATTGTTAGTAATATAATATGCTATTGTATTTGTACAAAAATTGCTATAATAACTTGTAAAATTATCGAAAAATATAATATAATAAACAAACTCTATATATTTTGCAAAATTTGTATAGTATATTGTTACAACAAAAATTTTAATAAATTGTTATTTGTCTATAGTTGTTCTAATAATTTTTGCAATATTTATTTTAATAGTTGTCTCAATTTTGCTATATATTATTTTGTTTGTTTTTTATTTTTTAATTTTAATAATAAAAGTTTTTGTTCTAACTATTTGCAAAAGAATTTGTTGTTACTATAATTAAAAGTTTTGCAAAAAACTTTGATATTTAAAACTATATTAATATTTATTATATTAATTAACAAAATTATCTATTAAAATTTTGCAAATTTTGTATAGATTGTCTAAAATATTTATAATTTGCAAACTATTATTAAGAACAATATAAATAGTCGAACTACTAATACAAAAGTATAAAAAGAGAAATAAATTAAACAAAATATATATAATATAGATTAACAAACAATTTGTTCTTCTAATTGTCTATCTAATTAATGCGAATTTTGCTAATTACAATAGTAGACAAATATTGTTTTCTATATTTTGTGTTTTGTATCGAGTTTTTTAATAAAGTTCTAAGATAATATATAAATAATAAATATACTAACAATAGAACGCAATTTTATCTCGAACTAATTTTATATTTAAATTAATTGTTTTCTAAATTTTTTTAATATTTGTTAATTATATATAAAGAATAATGTTTTGCAAATATTTTGTAGTCTTTTGTTTGTTTTTAGTATTTTTAACAATAAAGATCTCTAATATTAACTTGCTAAATATTTTGCTAATTCTTATCTTAAAGCAATTTTGCAATTCATTAATAAAATTTAAAAAAGATAGATTTTAAAATATCTAATATTTAAAGTTGTTTATTTTTTTAAAATATTATATTATAGCAAAGTTGCAAAAACAAAGAGAAAGATTATCTTAAATAACAACTTTGTTAACAATATATATATAATTATTTATGCGCTCGACAAAAATAAAAACTTCTCTATATATTGTTTTCTTGTAAACAAAAATAATATTATCTAATCTATAGTTGTCTAAAGCATCTAAATAAAAGAAATCTAGATCAAATATTTTAAATTAACTAAAAGATATATTTGTATTTTTTTGTAAAAACTTATTAAAGTATCTAGAAATACAATAGAAATTAGTCGATTTATTTCGAGACAACTGCTATATCTATTTTATTGAAAAGTGTTAATATTTTTTATGCAATATAGTTTGTAGTTAATTTAGATTAAAGATTGTAAAGAGTAAAGTCTATTTAAAAGTAGCAAAATCAAATTGTATAATTGCAGAATTAAGTTACAAAGACAAAATCTATTTAAAAGCTACAGAATTAATTTGAGTATTAAAAGATTGTCGAACAAACTTTTGCTATTGTTGCAAGTCTATATTATTAAATATAGTTGTACTCAATTAAATTAGCAAAAAATAAATAGATTAAATATTCGATTGTAAAATACTAGATTCGACATTTTATTATTAACTATACTAAGTATATTGCTTACTATTAAATAAGTTAAATATCTGTGAATTGTATAACTACGCAACAAAGTTAGACTAATTAAACTATTGTCGATTATTTTGCAGAAAATTGTCAAAATATAAATCTATTATTCTGAATCTATTATTTATTTTAAAACTTGTCTAATTAATTTTAAGTTAACAACAATTTATACTATTTTTTTTAAAAAAGAAAGCTTGCTTTTGACAATATAGATTGTTAACATTTGCTAATATATTTCTGCGCAATTTATTGTTGTCTAATTTGTCAGTTTTGTTATTTTTTAGTGTGTTGAAAAAATCAGTTATTAACTGTTTAGTTGAAAAAAAAGATAAAATAGAAAATGCAAATAAGAAAATAAATTTGAAGATACTTAAAGACGCAGATCTATTTTGTTGAATAGCAAGAATTTTGTCGATATATTCTAAAACAATAACAAAACTAATAAATGCTAGATTTAGAATATTATTAAAATAGATATTTAGATTTTTTTGCTTAGATTGCTTGTTTTGATATTTAGATAATTATTCTATTAATAGCTCTAATAATATTTTAGAGATAATATTGTCTAATATAGCAGACAATAATATTTTCGAAATAACAATATTAATTATAGCAGATTGTAGTGTTTTCAAAATCTAATAATTAAAAATAATAAACAATAATATCTTTATCGAAGACTTGTTGTGAGATATAGCAGATAATAATTTTTTTATCGAAAATTTATTGTTGATTGTTTTAAGTAAAGCTGTCTATTGCGCTTTTTCGAATTTATTAACTGTTTGTTTAAGTAGAATCTTGTCGATTATCTATTTAGCTAATCAAATTTGCTTGTTTTTACTAGACTAAACAAACTAAATAGAACAACAAATTCTGTCTGTTAATTCGAGAGAAGATAAATGAAACAAAAGTTTGAAAAACCTTTTTGCTCGTTAAAGCTACTATTTGCTAGACAAAGAATAGCAGTTAGGCAGACAAGACAACTAGACAAGATAAAAAGACACGTAAATAAACAAAACAAATATCTATAATAGTTGTAAAGATAATTCTCTAAGAACTAAGTTAACAATTAAGTTATATTTGATTGTTTAAGAGCAGATATTATCGATAGACGTCAAACGCTCTTTTGCTATTTGACAAGAACATTAGATACAAATCTTGTATCACTTTTCGATAGTAACAATATTGCTCTTGTTATAGAATTTCTTAAAATCTAAATAAAAATAGTCTAAATCGAAAATATAAAATATAATATTATTTTCTAAGATATTATTATCGATTAATTTAATTAATCTTGAAGAACTTTGTTGTTTTAAAGTAGATTGACTATCAATTCGATATTCGATCTCAACTTTGGAATCGAATCGAATTGTCAAGAAATCGAATAAAATCGAATCGCTTAAAGAAGCTAGCTTATTACTATAATAAGTTTAACATAGTCGAAAAGTTACTGTTTTAAGCAATTCGATTCCAAAAAAAAATCGAGGAACCGAATCTTGACGCTCTCACGTAATATTTTCGGTTCCTCGCGATCAGTCTATTTTAAAGAGTCTTGCTAATTAGCAAAATCTACTAAATTGAAAAAATCGACAGATAAAAACAATCTGCGTAAGTAAGTATTGTAGCTTGCTAATATTCTAATTATTGTCTAATTTATTTATTTTTGTACTGCAAAATTATTAATTAGATTTTCGATTTCTAATATAACTAATATTGTTGCTTGTAATATATTTACGCAAATAAATAAGATATTCTTTTCTTAATTATTTCTAAATATCTTGCTTGTTTTTTATCTTTTTTTTTAAGATATCGATAGTATAAGTTTTTTCGAAACTTATACTATCGATATTTAAATAACAAGAGATATAATATAAACTTGTTTCGAAAGTCGAAAAAAGTCTTTTAAACAGATAAAATAAGATTGATTAATAAGATTGATATAGAAAAATTAAACAAGTATTAATCTTTTTTTTAATATAAAAGTATTGTTTATGTTTTAAAATTGTATAACAATATATAAAGTCGAAGACTTCGAGCTTTAAAAAATGGTTTTTTTTTATTAAATTTTCTAGCTTTCTTGTTTGCAAAAAAGAGAAGAAACTAAAGTAAGTTAATATTTGTCGATAAATTTCTATATCTATTACAAAAGTCTTTACAACTTTTATAAAAGTTAATTAATTTACAACTTAATCTACTAAATAATAGAATAATTTTATAGATCTTAAATATTTACTGTTTCAAATTGTTGTATAGACAATTATTAACTTAAATATATTGTTCAGTATATTTTGCAAAATAGACAGAAACTTCTTGAGTTATTTCGACAATAATTTGCTAATTTTTATCAGAAAATTGTTCAGCTTTTATATAAACTTAATAATCTTATTCAACAGTTCTAACAACAGTGTCAAAATTGCTAACAAGAGAAGTTATAATATTTGTCTATAATTCTATTAATACGAAATACTGATAAAATATTCTCTTTTTAATAGTTAATTTTTGTTGTAAAAAAGCAAACTTTACAATAGTAAAAAGCAGACTTCTAAGAAGCAGAAATAATAATAAGATAAATTTTCTAATAAGATATTCTTCTCTAATTGTAATTAATGTAGGAATTAATTACTAAACTTGTTTAAAACTATCAAATAATACAATTCTCGTACTATTAATAAGAATACAATGTAATAAAAAGAATTGAATTGCTAGCTAGAAGAAAGAAAGTTCTTTAGATCTAAATACAAACTTAATTGTTAAGAAATATTCTATTAAGCAAGAAATATTCTTTCTATCAAGCAAGGAAAGTATAATTATCCGCATTTCGGAAACGTAACTCTAGCAGATCTGGAAGACATTTTTTCGAGACTTTTGTTCAAGCAGATCTGGCAGGTTTAGCAGATCTACTAGTCTAAAAAAGATAATATAAGAGCTTACTAAGCAATACAAATTACATCTATATAATACTCTTGTATTTTTTGTAATTTATATTGCTTAGTAAGTTCTTATATTGTCTTTTTTAGACTAGTAGATCTGCTAAATCTGCCAGATCTGTTTGAACAAAAGTCTCGAAAAAATGTCTTCCAGATCTGCTAGAGTTATGTTTCCGAAATACGAATAACTATCGTAACAAAAATACAAAAGAGAGTTAATTGTAATACTAGTTCTTAATAATTAACTTAGTAAATATATTAGCGTTAAACTTCTACAGTAGAACTTAGTATTATATAGAGTTTTCTTTCTAAGAACTCTTTCTTAAAATTCTAGTAAATTAATATCTCTTTAAATTATAAGTTTATATACTATATAGTCTTGTCTTGTATACGTCAATATAGTAACGTCTTATTATAAATTTTTATATAATCTTATATTAATAGTTAAATTAAGCAATTTGTTTCGAAATATTTAGTTTAAAGTAGATTTTAAATTAGTAGATTTTTTAAAAAATATTAACAAATCGAAGAATCAAAAGACTTTTAATTTGTAAAAGTTAATACTATACTATTATATTATACGAGAAGAGATAAGAGAAAAGATATTATTAACAATAAAGTTTGCAATTTATTTCGATTGCTAGAATTAAATAGATATAGTTGACGCAACGTTAACAAATAGTTAAGATATACTTTGTATATCTTAACGCGAAATATTATAGATTGCAACAAAAATTATAACAAAAATTACAAAGATTAAAAACTCTATAAATTAGAAAAGAAAAATGCGTTCGAAATTTCGATAACAATATTAAACAAATATTGGATTTTTATCGAGAAGATAACATATTAGCTTAGTGTATTCTCTACAAAAAATAAGCAAATCAATATAATTATAGTATTGAAAAGATTAAAAAAGACAATCGACAAACTAAAGAAGATAAATAGAGACAAAAAGTATATGCAAAATACAAATATATAAGCAAATATAAGTACTATATAATATATAGTTTGTTATCGATTATACAAACAACAATTAAGATAAATGTTAAACAAATATTTTCAAAGCGCAAGAAAAATAAAGAGATAGAACTAATAGTATAAATTAAAAAGAAACAAAAAACAAAAAAAGTGCACAGAATAAGCGCAACAAAGATAGTAACACTAATATATAATTTAGATATTATTAGCATACTAATAATGTAAAAGAATATATAAAGAATAAAATAATTTAAGGAAATAATAGTTTTTAGAATTAACAATAAAAACAACAAAAAATACTAAAGTTAAACAATTTTTAAGTTAAAACTATACTTATTGCAACAATACTATATTAAAAATACGTAAAAATAATAGTATATAATATTAGAGTTAAAAGTATATCGAAAAATATAAATAATTTAAAAAAGCAAGAGTAATTTAAAAAAAATACAAAGTTACGTATTAAAAACTAAAGATAGATACAATAATATAGCTAACAAAAAAATTTAATAAAAAATCTCTTTTTATTGTAATATAGATAGATTGCGCAAAAGCAATAAATAAACTAATTTAACTTAAAATAACTTACAAATTAAATATTAAAATAGCAAAATATTATAATACAAAATACAAAATAAAGTAGTATATAAAGTGTTAAAAGTATAGATACTAAATATAAAAATACAAAAACATACAACAATACTCTTGTTAATTGCAAAACTATTGTTTTAACTATTGTTTCTATTTGTAGAATTTGTCGAAATAAAAATACAATATTTGCAAAAATATTTACAAAGGATTCGATCTTAGATACTTTAGAAAACAAAATAAAAAACAAAGAACAACATAGATAAACTTGCTATACTACACTATTAAAGCAATAAAAGCAAAAAGAACAATAACTTCTTTAATAGTCTTCGAAAGTTTAACTATATTTAATTAAATATCAAAAAAAGAAACAAAATACAAAACAATAGCAATAGAACAATTAATACAAAAAAATTATATACAAATATTTGTTGCGACAAAGGAAAGTATGATTTAGCAACTAGTTAAGAAAAAATGTTCGAACAAATTACTAGAGAGTTAATTTACTCTAATAGAACAAAGTAGCAACAAAAAAAATATTAACGCAAAATCTATTGTTTACGCAAAAGATAAAGAATTTAATAAATATTAATATAAATAATATCTAGAAAAAACTATAATAGAAATACAAGAAAAGTTTAAAATACTATAATACAATATTTACAAATTAAAAAGTAAAAAAATAATAGCATTATTACAAAAAAATAAAAAACAAAATATAATATATTGATAATAATTAATACAAGAGTTGCAAAAATATATAGCTCGAGATATGCAAGCTTTACACTTGAAAATAATAACAAAAAAATCTATTATATTAACAAGTAAATTAATAGCAATAATTGATACAATATATAGTACTCTAAGAATATAAGAACAATAATATTTTAGATATATTCTAATAGCAACAATACAATATATAAGCTTATTAATATCTATATTATATATAATCTATCTTTAAGCAATTACAACAAAACAATAGATGAAAACAATCTTTTAACAATAGAGCAAGCTTTGTATATACAAGACAAGAACGTTATTGTAAAAGATTTCAACTTATACTATTTATTTTGAATAAACTTTTTCTATTCTAGTCTTCTAGATAGTATCTACTATCGAAAAACTTACTAGATATAATGCGCAAAGTCGATTATTTACTAACACTTTTATAAAATATTATAACAAGAGATTATTAAGACGCTTAAACTACAATCGATCTATTATTTGTAACAAGAAAATTAATAAACAAATTAATATACTATAATATAGATAAGAAGATAGAAAACTTGTTCGATTATTTTTTAGTTAGAACAATACTAGATTTTAGAGCGTTAAAAAATTCCTATATTGCTCTAAACAAAACTAAAAAGCTATAAATTTAAGAAAATTTCGATAATGTATTAGAGAAATTGCTATTTAAAGCTACTATCTAACAATCTAGTAAGAAAATAGTACATTAACAATTATACAATCAAGCTATTCGATATTTTAGAAAAGACTATTAAAAAATTTACTTTGTGAACAAGATTATATGCAAAAGTAAAATTAAAATAAATAACAAAGTATACAAAGATAGCTAAAAAAAACTAAACAACTACGTTAACAATATTGTATTTTTTGTAAATAAAAAATATATATTCGAATATACAATAAGAAAAGCAAAATCTTAAAAAATTACAAGCAAAACAAATTTCGTAAACAAATACAAACTTTAAAAAATCATATTAAGAATCTATTCGAAATAACAAAGTAAGTCGAAAATATAATAATAAAAATATTAATCGAGTCTATTATATTATTGCTAAAAATCAATATCGACAATATTGCAATAATAACAAAAAATATAAATTTATATTTCTCTTTTATTGACAATATTAATAGATAACTTAAAAGAATTTTTGTATTTGTTATTAATAGAAAACAACAATATAATATCGAAATACAAAATTATAAAAGCAATACATAAGACAACTTTTAACAAAATATTAAAAATTAACAATATTGTTAATCGAACGTTGCAACAATTTATTTGCAAAATCTCGAAATAAGCAACATTTTAATTTGATAAATATATTAAAAAAAATTAACTATTTTATTTCAAAAAAGCAACTACAATAATATTATGCAAGCTTAACAAAAAAAACTATTTCCAATTTTTTGTCTTTAAATCTATTGTATTATTTAATACACTAAACAAAGTACTAAATTCGACTATATCGAAACGTCTTTATTATATTGTAAAAATGCATAATACTTTATCGAATATACAAATAGAAATTAAAAATCAATATTTAATTAATACAATATTGCAATTAATTATAGAAAAGATTTATATAATATAAAGTAATTAAAAGAAGAGAGTAACTTTGCTATTAAGTTTCGATATATCTAGCGCGTTCGACAATATATTGTACATTTAGCTACTTTATAATATAAGAAAGAGAAGAGTTTCAACTTGTCTACTTAAGTAAATAGAGATTTTTCTAGAGAAGCATTGCACTATCTTGACTATAGGTAACTATACATTAGAGAAGCGTAATCTTGATTGTCTATCTCTTGCAAAGTTGCTAATAAGCGAACTAGTTACTAGAAAGACATTTATTTAGAATAAGACTCAAAAGAAGTAATAATCAATATAGTTAAAAGACAAGAGCAATATAAAATATTGCAAGCTTGTATCTAAGATTACGTATCTATATATACAATTGCATTTCAATTATCTTAAGTTATATAACATACTATTAGTACAATTAAGAATAACAAAATTGACTTTAATTAGTTTTTGTATAAGCAATACGTATTTGAAATTATAACAAAAATTTGCGACTACAATTAAAAATATATAATAACTAAGTATAGTTTTCTAGTCTATCTTAAATAGCGACAGTGTAATGTTATAGCGCCATCGACGCGCTAGCGTTTTAGGGTATAATAGAGTACGTGATCTCGATTGTCTATGAAAGTCCCAAATCGTACGACTTTTCTTTTTGATTAGAAAGCGAAAAGCAAACTCGCACGTCATGACGAGTATTAAATAGAAAGAAAGCTCGTTTCTCGTTGTTCTTTAACGATTAGTTTTACTACTATCTATCTCATATAGTTGGGGCATAGTAATGAAAGTTTATCATATCTCACGTCTTTCACATCTTAGTGCGTCGACGAACAATAAACGCATTCGCATTTTACAATTTTAATCATTTTATCTTTCGAAGAGAAAAACTCGAAACGTGATAGCATTATGTTAAATTAAAATAGCTCAAGTCATGACGATTATTCAATTATTGAATTAGAATTCGAGAAATTTGATTTTTTTCAAAGCAACAATTGTCCACGAAACGTTGGCGAAGATAGTCGTCGCTAGTGTGACGTCGACGAAAATGATAACTCAAATACAATTAGAACTTCAACTTTACATCAATAGATTAAAACGTTAATAACAAAGATTCGAGATTTGCGAAACGCTTAATAGACTCAAGTTATAACAATCGAAAAAACGAATTTCCAAGCTTCTTAAATCGTTATTGTATTGTTGTCGATTATGTTCAAGTTTTTAAAGCTTAAAAAACTAAAATTATACAAGAGTTTAAGCGTGAGTAAACATATCATTTAATTTCGCGAAATCGACATTAACATAATGCGATTTTTAACGTATTTTATTACAAATAAGAATAAAATTTTCTATTGCATGTTATTTTTGAAAAACAATATCGCTACGCAATGATATTTAAGAACAAACAATGACGCTAAGTTGAAGAGCGAAATCTTTGAAGAATTTAGAAAGTTTCTATTGAATTTGATAATTAATTTTACTAATCGTCGCCTTTTTGTCTATAAAAGATGAAAGAACGCTAGACAAAAATTAAATTAAAAGATAATTGTCTTTAAGAAATATTTAAATGAGTTAAAGACTTATTTATTGTCGCTCTTAGAGAAGCATAAAATTTATATATTTTTAATTAAGCTTAAATCGAATTTAAAAGTAAAGATTTTAGACATTAATAATGTATTAAACATTCGCGATAAGTTTCTAGCTATAATTATTATGCAAAAACAAACGCTAAATCGCATTCGCGAAGCAAGCTTAAATAGCTTTAACAATTAGCGAATTACAAAAAATTCTAATGTCTCTTTAGACAAATCTTATTAAGATTATCGTTTAAACAAGATCGACAAATTTATTAGAGACGAGAAGCTCTATATTTCTAAAGATTTATTGACGTCGCATAAACAAGTTTACGAAATTAATAATGCGAATTATTTGAGTCGTATCGAATGCTTTGAATGTTATAAAAAAAAACATTACAAAAATAAGTGTTTTAACAAATACAAATATAACAAATCTATTGTTGTCGTTATTATTACAATCGATGCAAAAAAAGATTAAGCTTCGTCAACGTCTCGCAAACGAAACAAAAAAGACAAATAAAAACAATAAACTCGATTTTAATGAAAAATTAAATTTAACTTCTTAATGACGAACGTCAAGTTATAGATTTAGTCAACTTGAGAGCTAAGTTAAATCTCATTAATTATAACTACGTAATACAATGAAAATTGCAATTCACATTCGTTATTTTATTAACATTAATTTTTTTTAATAACGATAATCGTTATTGCTACGACGTCTATGACTTGATTTATCATTTAATTAACTCGTAAAATCAATATTAAGAATGCATTATCTTATTCTATTTAATTAAATATACAAGTTCTAATCTTATATTAAATATATTAATGCTAACTAAATAAAACATATTGATTAATTCGAAGATGCAAAGCTAGCGATTCAAGATCGCAAATAATAAATTGAAGATAATTAATTCTAAGCAATTTACTTTAGATCTCGTTAAATATAGCACAATTTATGCTATTGTTTGCGCTAGCGTTACGAAGGCGCTAAGCAAAAAATTAACGAAGTTTAAGATCTCTAAGAAGTTAAGAAATCTAAAAGATGTTTATAATAATAAATTAATCAAAATTCTATTAGAATTAAAAAGAGAAAATTATGTTATTAAGTTTTAGAACGACAAAGAGTTATCTTTTATGTCTCTTTATAATTTTTCACAAAACGAGTTAATAATACTTTGACAATATCTTGATAATGCGTTAGTTAAAGATTAGATTAAACATTTAGTTTCGTTTGCAAACGCCTCTATTCTATTTATATTAAAATTGAACGATAAATTATATTTATGCGTCAATTATAAAGATCTAAATGCGATTATTATCAAGAATCGTTATTCATTATCTTTAATTATGAAAACGCTAAATCGTCTATGCAAAGCAAAGCGCTTTATTGCTTTGAATTTGAAGAACGTCTATTATTGCATTCGCATTAAACGCGATAATAAATAAAAAACGACACTTCGCATGCGCTATGAGCATTTCGAATATTAAGTTATATCATTTGAACTAGCAAACGCATTCGCAACTTTCTAGATTTACATCAATAAGACGTTGCAAGAGCTAATTGATGTAATTTACGTAGTTTATATAAATAACATACTAGTGTATAGTAATAATTCGACGAAGCATTAACGTTATGTTAGACAAATGTTGAAACGTTTTCGCAAATATTCGCTATACGTCAATCTAAAGAAGTGTAAGTTCAACATTACAAAAATTGAATTTTTGAGCTTTATTGTATTCTCAAAAGATGTATAGATAAATTTGAAAAAAGTTAAAACAATTAAGAAGTAATTTAAATCAAAAACTTATCGTGAGCTTTAGATGTTCTTGAGCTTCGTAAACTTTTATAGACGCTTTATATATCGCTATTTGAAAAAAACTACTCTTCTTATTGATTTATTAAAAGAAAGTAAGAATAACAAGAAATTTAACTCTTTCGTTTGATCAAATGAAATAGAGCAAACGTTTCGTTAATTTTGCGACATTTTTATGTTGACTTCACTACTTTGTCACTACAATTCGAACAAGAAAATTAAAGTAAAGATTAACGCATTTAATTTTGCAATTACGAGCATCTTAAATTAACAAAATAATGACAAAAATTGACGCTCAATGACGTTTTAATCGCGAAAGATAATTTCGACGAAGCAAAATTATAAGACGCATGATTAGAAGTTGCTAGCTATTGTAGTCGCTTTTAAGCAATGAAAACACTATTTAAAGAGCAATGCTTATCTTGTTAAGATATAATCGAATTACGATAATCTTAGAAAATTTATAAGTTAAAAGAAACTAAACTTAAGGCAAGTTCGCTAAGCGCTCAAGTTAATCGTCTATAACTTTGAAATCTTTTATCGTTCGAATAAAAAAAAATCGACGAATAAGTTGTTAAGATGTTTCAATTATGAAGAGATTTCGTCGTTGAACACAAGATTGTTGTTAACGTTGCAAAACAAATTAACGTTGTCGTTTGACAAAAATTCGCTAGCGCAAAGCAAGCGAAAGACATTAGTTAACTTGATTCTTATATTTCAAAATAAACTAATGTTGTCGTTTGGCGAAAAATCGCTAACGCAAAGCGAACGAGAGATATTAGATGATTTGGCTCTCGTATTACAATTAGTAGAAGTACTTACTAGTGACGCGAAAATCTTGCGATTATGAAATAAAAAGAAAGTTCTTAATGAATTAGCATCTCTATTTTAATTAGCTAATGTACAAGTTGTTATCTTAAGAAAAGTGATTAAAGACATGTCAAAGAAATCGTATAAAAAATTTTAGAAATTAATGAGATTCTTAATTAAGAATCTCTAGATTAAAGACACTTAAGTCGAGAAAATTCGTATTAAGATCAAAAAGTCGCTTCGTCGTCAATGAAAAACATCAACTTTAAATCAAGAGAATCTTGTTAAACATAATGAATTGCTCTATGTCTTAAGAAATGCAATCGTTAAAAATAAATTAATTCGCAAAAATTATAACAATTCTTTGACGAAACATTTTGAAATCAAGAAAATTTTAAATCTATTTTAAAAAAAGTATTTCTAATTCGTTTGCGCGAAACAAGTGAAAGCGTATGTTAAAACATGTGATGTTTGTCAACGTATTAAAGTTTCTTATTATAAGTCGTATAATGAGCTTCAATTCTTATCTATTGCAAAGAAGTTATAAAAGAAAATTATTATAAACTTTGTAACGAACTTGTCGTCGAACAAACGTCGTAAAGTCGTATATAACTTAATCTTCGTAATAGTCGATTGCTATATAAAAATGATCAAATATATATTTATAATCACTAGAATCGATGTCGCAAAACTAGCGAAAATGTTTTTCGATAAAATTGTTTTACGTTTCGAAACGTTAATTGACATAATGAGCGATAAAGAATTTGTCTTCATTAGTATCTTCTAATTCGTCGTATGCTTTTATGTACAAATTAGAAAACAATTAAGTATTGTCTTTTACTCTCAAATAAATAATTTAATCGAATAACAAAATCAAACTCTTAAGCATTATCTTCGCATTTACGTTAATTCGAAATAGACGAAATGAACTAATCTATTATTAATGATAGAATTTGTTTATAATAATAGTTATTACGTCTTAATTAAGACTTCGTCGTTTTATTTAATGTACAATTATTATTCGAAGATTCACTATAAAGTTAAGAACAACTTTATCGAAAAAAAAATATTATTGACACAAGAATGCGTAAAACAATTTTATGACTTAAGAAAAGTTTTAACGAAACTTCTTAAAAACATTGTCGCACAATAGACGAAATACTACAATAAAAGACATAAATCAAAGAGCTTTGTTATAGAAGAATTGATTATACTTTTAATTAAAAATTTAAAGCAAAAGAGATTTAGCAAAAAGATGTCGCACAAATATGTCGAATCATTTAGAATTAAAAATAAGAGTAAAACGCAAGTTTATCGTTTTATCTTATTTAACATTTATTAAATTTATAATACTTTTTATGTTTTACTTCTAGAATTATATTTGCATCGCGTTAACAATAAATAGACGAAACAAATATTGCAAACTTCGAAACTTATTAATGATAAAATCGAATAAAAAATTAAAGAGATTCTAAATAGAACTAAGTCGAAGAGACAAATATAATATAAAATTAAGTAAATAAATTAAAACAAGAAATACAATCAATAATTAAGAAAAAAGTCTCTTAATAAGATTAATAAATTGCGAAAGAAATTCGAAGAGCGAACGCATAGCAAACGAAGTCGAAAAAGATAACGCAACATATATTGCGACAACGACAATTATGTTAACAATGACTTGTTTGATAAAATATCGCGCAATCGTCGTCGCATCGTTGTCGTATTTAATTAAATTTACAAAAAAAAATTTCTTCATTTCGTCACACAAGATGCTAGAAATGATGAAGTCGTTTCTTTTAACATAAATGTTTAAAATATAATTTTTAAACACAATTATTTAATTGCTCTTTATTAGTTGACAATGTATTGCAACGATTTAACAAGTCTTTAACAATTCATCGAATTCGCTCTAAAAGATTAGAGAAAGTTCTCGAATTTATTCGAAAATAAATTGTTAAATTTCTTAAAGTTATTCGTAAACGAATTTTTGAAATTGTTCGAAACACTTACGTTCTTTCGAGAAAGTTACACTATAAAGAATTTGACTCGCACAATCTTTTTCATTTTCGTCACAAATTCGTTCTTGTTGCTTATACGTATTTTTGCGTTTTTCATTTTTTAAAAATATGTGAATAAACGAAGCGCGAACGAAAATGAAATGAAAATTTATCACATTATTACTTGATAATCTTGTTGACAACTTAGAGTTACGAAAAAATTTAATCGCAAGATCGTAAAATCTTGCGAAAGAATTTTTTAAACTTGTTTTGTTTAAATTAACGATAAATTCGAAAACAACTTGTTTCGACTTTGTTTTCTTTATTTTTATCGACAATTTATTCTTGTTTTTGTTCTTATTTTTCTTCGAATTCTAAATGCATGTTAGTGCATTGCACGATATATCGAATTAAACAAAAAAATGTGTTAAAAAGTAGACGAAAATGCTTATTTTAACATTCGCTCAAAAAGAAAATCAATTAATTGCTTCATTTTGATAAGAGCTTCATTTCGATTTATCTTTGTTTTCTCGAACTTTTGTTCGAATTCGACTTGACGCTTTAGAGCACGAATTAAATTGCGTTCGAATCGACGAATACGAAATTGCGCTCAATTCGTCGTCGATAAGATAAACTTTTTATTGCGTCGTTAATTTTTTATTTTAAGAATAACACTCTTTCGCAAACGTTTTATCGATTTAGAAATTGTGTTTTTTATTTCGAACGTTTTACGATAATTGATAACAAAAACTTTTATTCGATCTCAAAAGCGTTTAACGAATTAATAAACATTAGCAATTGTCGCATCGTAAATGCAAATAAAATTTATCGCAATGCAACGATTTAATTTACGATAAAAAACTTTACAATGAATGCAAACATTTTTCTTCTTGCGAACGCATGCACATTTGTTTACGCAAGTTATGCATAAAAGATTATTACAAATTGTAACATGTTAGTTCTCGTAAACAATAAGATGTCGAAATTATTTATTTTTTCAATTTTTCGATTTCTTAGAAGATGAAAATGAAGACATGTTGATTTGATATTTGCACTATATATATAAGTCTTACGCATCGTCGTCTTTGCGACAATTTATTTACGACAAGAAAGCAATTGCAATTAAGAAGAATGTAAGAAAAAAGAAAGAAAAGAAAAGAGAAACAACAACATTTGTGTTTATAATTCACTTGGCGCTTGCGCAACGCTAGCTTCACTTTGAATTCTATTGAGAACTCTAACAACAACGATGGCGAAACGATGACTTATTAAGAATTATCATTGTCGCCATTACGTTAATTTATAGATTAAGTTGAATTGAAGCATGAACTAATTTCTATTAAATAGAAGACTCTTTTTCTCTTAATTCTCAAAGAGATTTGGGAAGATTTTTAACGAACTCTTGTAACGTTGGCGCTTAATAGACGTCTTCGCCTTGTATAAGACTAATATAGCTTCTTACATCATTAAGAATTAGTGCTCTAAGAGAAAAAGTAATTGTAATGTCATAGCGTCATTGGCGCGCTAGCGTCTCAAGGTATGGCAAGACACGTGATTTCGATTATCTATAAAAGTTTCGAATCGTACGACTTTCCTTTTTGATTAGAAAGCGAGAAGCAAATTCGCACGTCATGACGAGTATTAGATAGAAAGAAAGCTCGTTTCTCGTTGTTCTTCAACGATTAGTCTTACTACTATCTACCTCATATAGTTGGGGCATAGTAATGAAAGCCTATTATACCTCACGTCTTTCACATCTTAGTGCGTTGGCGAGCAGCAAACGCATTCGCACCTTATAGACAGATAAGAATACAAATACTACAAAAAATAAATACTACAAATCTAAGATAATTACTAGATAAAGTTAAATTTATTGTTGCAACAATATGTATAATTTTGTCTATTAAGCTATTGAGTTAATTTTAGACAATAACATTATCTAAAAAGCGCAAGTTTTCTTAGATTTATAGAGTTCTTGTTTGAAGAATTTTTTTGTACTATAAATGTTACAATAGAGATAAGAAAGACAAAACGCTATTAGAACAAAGCGCTATTAATAAATGCGTAATTATAGATTCTATTTAATTAGAGTAGATAAACAATACTAGTTTTTGTCTATCTACTCTAATTAAATAAACTTAAATTCGCGAAAATATATAGATCTTGCATAGACTCTTAGAGATATTAAATCGAATATAACAAAAAATAAAAAATAAACTTATATTAAATTTAGATTTAGTTGTGTTCAATTGTAATAATTGTAGAATAGATTTATCTTTAATTTTTACTAATATATATTTTAAATATTATAAGACTTAAATACTAAATTAGTTGTATAGTTTTAAGACAAAGTTTTAATTAACAAGTATAAATAATATCGAAAAAACTTTAATAAATTTCTTTTCGATTTTCTTCTTTATCTTTTTATTTATAGTTGCTTTGTAGTAATTTAATTATATATTTTAATTAATTAAAGAATAATTGTAATTAAAAGTAATTATAGTAGAATATAATTGTTCGATATAATAATTGTTCTTATAGCTATTTTTTAATTTTGTGTTATATGTAAATTAATACTTCTTTTATCTACTAGATATAAAACAATAATTGTAATTTGTAAATATTGTTTTATTGCAAGTATTGTATATAATTGCAACTTAAATAAGAAAAAAAAAATTAGCAATTTAAAGTAACGTTTCTTAATTGTATAGTTTTTGTTCTTTGCGTACTTATTTACAACAATAACAAGAATATCTAGCGTAGTATATATCTTATTAAGAAGAATATTTAACAAAGAAGCAAATGTTATAAATATTGTAAATACGAAGATAGATAATAGAGATAAAGAAGAAGAGTAGAATAGAAATAACAATATAAACAATATAAACAATATAACTACCAAAAATGCAATAGAAGATAGAATCTATAGAGTAATTATCTTTTAATATCTCTTGATAAAGAATTCTTGATCTATCTGCAATCTTTCCCTCTTGCTCTTAAGGTAGATTAGTGTTCTAGAAATAGTTCTTCGATAAAAACTTTAAGTAATTCTCCTTTGACTTATTGTTGATTAGCGCAAGCCTTTAGCGCCGGCGTTAAATTTTAGCATTAGGGCTGTTGATTCAAGTTAGCATTAGAGCTGTTGCTCTTATGAATATGGATGATATCTGTTGCGCTTCTAATTTATAGCAAGCAAGATACTTTCAAGATTGCGGTACTCCCGCAGATCCTTTTCACTGCCAAGTTCAGAGAATTAGTACTTGTAGCTTTACAGCAACCACCTAGGCCCTCTATCCACGCTTGTGGGAGTGTCACGCTTGATGAAATATGCTAATGTAACTGCGCACGTTGTTAGGGCCCCGGTTCAATGGCTACAGACTCGATATTCGAGGCTGTAAGTCTTTCTGCGCTTTCCTTGACATGTCTTGGGGTCCTTATCAATACATTTCATGGCGACGGCGAGCCTGTAATCGCTTCAATTGCTTTTAGCGGTATCGCATTTGCCCTTACCTGTTATCTGATACCGCGTCTTGGACCTGTCTTTGTGAAGGCTGGACTCCGAGGTCATGATATGTCAAAGCTGAAGAAGCCGGAGATGTACAGTCCATGTCCATACCTCTTCTGAAACTCGGTCTGCCTTGCTGACGACTACTATTGCAGACCAGAAGGATTGGGCGCCGTCTCTGCATTGGTCTATCTTCTTATTGTCATTGTCTTCATACCATTCCCTTTCTACAAGGACATTGTGGCAGCCACAGCTCGTGGAGATCACATATACGGGCAAGACCTTGCTGAGTCGCGAGATATGCAGTATGTGATTGAAGGCAGAATTCTACACCGGTTCCCCCACAGCAAGGTATGGAACACGTAAGAACCTTGTGACAAAGGACCTCGAGGACGCTGATATCGGGCTTGAACAGTTGGCTACTTATCTCTCGGCGATTCTCTCTCTTCAATCGGTCGTCATTCTTGGCATTGGTGACGATCTGTTCGATATTCGTTGGCGACACAAATTCTTCATCCCAGCTTTCGCCTCCATTCCAGTGCTCATTGTCTATTTCGTGGATTATGGTGTTACCAACGTCGTAGTCCCCGTCCAGCTTGAGCCCTACTTTGGTCAGCTGGTGGAGCTTGGGTGGCTGTACTACGCCTACATGGCAGCGATTGCCATCTTCTGCCCCAACAGCATCAATATACTTGCAGGCATTAACGGTCTCGAGGTCTCACAGTCGATTATCATTGGTTGTCTTCTTCTGCTCAACGATGTCTTATCGCTCTACTCGGCGCCTAGGGACCCTCAGCCACATCCAGCTACAGCTCCACATTATTTCTCCATCTATCTACTTATGCCGTTCCTCGGCGTCTCTCTAGCCTTGTGGCGATTCAATTGGTACCCAGCCAAAGTGTTCGTTGGCGATACGTACTGCTATTTTGCTGGAATGGTGTTCGCCATTGTCGGCATTCTTGGGCACTTCAGCAAAACTTTGCTCCTTCTACTTCTGCCCCAAATCGCCAACTTCATCTATTCAATACCACAACTCTTCCATATCGTACCCTGTCCTCGCCATAGATTACCACACTACAATGCCCGAACAAATCTGCTCGAGCCATCGGTCACCCAATGGCAGCACCCTCCTTCATGGCTTTTAGCAAGATCGCTAAACCTTCTGGCGGCGTTCCCCATACCTCTTATCCGACTCGAAAAAAACTCCAAGGGTGAAATAGTGCAATCCACAAATTTCACAATCCTGAACCTGTGGCTCGTCTGGTTTGGACCTATGAGGGAAGACTCCTTAGCGGTAGGCATTTTAGCATTACAAGTAATATGCGGAATATTGGGCTTGTTTGTACGGCATGAGCTGGCACTTTGGGTTTTCAGACAGGACAACAGGCAATGATGACAATGTACTGCAAGCTGGGCCCTTCGTCCTACGTTCACCGTATCTAATCGAGTTGAGAGCACAGCTATCCTCACCATGTTGATCATTTGTATGCGAAAGCTCTCTGGCAGAGCAGATCAATGACTTGATGCCATAATTACAGAATTCTCGGTGAGTAAGGTTGTACTTTGCTGAAGTAAAAGGTTTGGAAAGAACGGTTCCCCATGTTGCGCTAAGCTTCAGGGGCCTCCGGGCCGAACCTTCGGTGCTATTTCGCGGAAGCTCGGTCGACTTTCCCGTGTCTAGATGTTGCAGAATTATGACCGCAGTTCAAAACATTTAATGCTTCCAATTCGCGCTTAGTCCCGACGGTTGCGAAGTGGGCAATGGCGCCTCAGAGATTCCGAGGTATCCAGGAGGATTCAAGGTCGGAAAGCTCGGGCACGAGAGAAAGGCAAGCTGGAGGACTACTGTCTGGCATATCGAAAGTACGACGCTATGCCGCAGCTACCACTGGAGGGGGTAGCAATTTAAAAGATGTGACACTGGCAACAACCTCTGTCATTGCACAGCACATTGGACAGGACGGTCAAGGCACAGTGGAAAAGGTAACGTTTAGATGACGCCAGGAGTGGTTAAAGCTGACTTTGCATTCCATAGGTTCACTGGCCGTCGTTCGATGGCGAACTTCTCAATGCCTACAAGCAAGCGCACCGCTTGAATAACCCATCGACATTCAGCTCCTGCTATAACCAATTCGTCCTCAGTCGCCCTGGCCTTGCAGCTGCGTCGCCTACCATGGCCCTTCATAAACAACGGAGAAGAATCAGTAAGAATCAGCTTGCGCTTGCCGTCAGAAAAGATTTCAACGCCGCCATGGCAAGTGAGCCTGAGACCATTACGTCTTTCTTGTACACAGTACAGAACCAAGGTATGAATGGCCTTGGGCGGCAATTCTGCGGTCTTGGTGCTTACTATCTTCAGATAAGAACTTTCGCATGCGATTTGCTCCTCGGCTGAAGTAGAAAGGACCAAGAGGACTTGTTTGTCTGTTATTGTAATGTATGTCTATCGTTGTAAATCACTGGACTAGTGAAAACCGGAGCTTGTCTTTGGAACGCCTCGGATGAGGATAGTTGTGATTCCTGTACGGTATGTGGGTCACTTGGGACTATTAGACTGTATGTAGAAGGTTCTGCTATTGGAATCGTAGGGAGCACCAATAACGTTGTGTGAAGCACATGGAAATATTGGGGGTTCAATGCTTGATTGGCGGTCTTGAATCTTCAGTAGCTGAGTCATCCGTCCATGAACTTTTTTCCACAATACCATACCACATCCTTTAGGCTCTCAAAGTCTATTACACATGTTCCAGCTGGGATACTGGTAGCAGATCTAATTTCTCCTTTTGCCCAGATCCTCACCTCGTCCGATCTGCCGCCAGCATGAGCTGTGCAGGCCTGAGTATGGCCACCAGAACTGTCATCTCCATACGATCAACAGGCCCGTCAACACGAAGGTGCCATCGGAAAGGCTGCATTCGAAAAGCGCAGACGAGACCGCTTTGCGATGTATCTTCTCGCAGATCCGATGTCCGTGAACGGCCAATATTGTCATTTCTAAGGCCAGCCATCACGGCGCCTTCGAAAAGAGTACGCCGTTCCTTTTAGTGCGTCCCTTACTAGTCTACGTCGCTGATAAACGTGCAGTCATTCTACAGTAGTCCCATCTCACTAGCGACTAAAGACCCTTACACGGTACTGGGCGTAAATAAAAGCGCATCTGCTTCGGATATCAAGAAAGCATACTATGGCCTGGCTAAAAAATACCATCCAGACACGAACAAAGATTCGGGAGCCAAGGATCACTTTGGAGAGGCGCAAACCGCGTATGAGATGTTATCGGATCCGAAGAAGAAAGAAGCTTGGGATACCTATGGCGCAGCGGCATTTGACCAAGGTGACCCCACCGGAGGCGGGGCTGGAGGACCGTTCGGGGGAGGTGCCAGCGGCTTCCAAGGGTTTAGTGGAGGGTTTGGGGGAGCTGACTTCAATTTCGAGGATCTCTTTGGGGCGTTCACGGGTGGCGGTCGGAGGGGACGGGGATCACGCCAAAACCCCTTTCAAGAGGAGGTTTTGGTGGGCCAGGATATCGAGGTTCAAACAAACATCTCCTTCATGGACGCTGCGAAGGGTACCGCGAAGGAAATCTACATCACGCCTCTCGCGCAATGTAAGACATGTTCTGGGAATGGGCTGAAGAAGGGGCAGTCAAGATCGGCTTGCAAAAAGTGTGGAGGATCAGGGACTCGAGTACATTTCGTGCAAGCTGGCTTTCAGATGGCAAGCACATGCGACGCATGTGGTGGGCAAGGGGTGGCTATTCCCCGTGGTGGAGAGTGCGGCACATGTAAAGGCAGCGGTGCGGTACGAGAACGGAAAACGGTCAGCATCGATATACCCGGTGGTGTCGAGGATGGTATGCGTCTGCGTGTCGCAGGGGAGGGTGATGCTCCACCAACTGCCGCGGCCGCGAATCCCGGCGCCCGGACGTCAAAAGGGGACCTATATGTTTTCATCAGAGTTGCTCAAGACTCCAAGTTCGGAAGATCTGGGGCGGATGTGCTTTACACAGCCTCGATCCCCTTGACGACAGCAGCGCTTGGAGGCGAAGTCAAGGTGCCAACTCTGGACGGGGAAGTCAAGCTCAAAGTTGCCACTGGGACGACCACTGGAGACAAGGTCACATTAGGGGGCATGGGTATGCCGAAGTTGGGAAGTCGTCGGAACGCTGCTGGCGACTTGCGAGTCGAGTTCAAAGTAGCGATGCCCAAGTACTTGAGCGCAAACCAGCGGACTATATTGGAGATGCTGGCAGATGAGCTGAACGACCCGAATGCGAAAAGAGTGATGAATCTTGGAAGGACAAGGTGAAAAAGCACTGTCCTCTACCCCTATTGGACCTTCTACTGACCAGAGCAGTGAAACCCCATTGACATCAAGTACTACTCCAGGCTCTTCGAAAGCGGCAGATTCACACAAGGGCGAAGGTTTCCTGAAGTCTGCATGGCACAAGCTCACCCACCAGCACGACAATCTGCCTCCAGACGAGCCGAAGACTGGCTCAAAAACCGACGAGAAAAGCGAGACCGAAGAACCAAAAAAAGCCGCCGGTTCTAGCTGAAGGATCAGTAGCGTCGTCCCTGTCTTTTAACATAGCGCTGGCATGCTGGGGGCGGATGAAGTCCGGACATGTAGCATTAGGAATCCTTTTGTTCTACTAGGGGCTTCAGGCATAGCGTGGAACCCGTGTACTGACTCATTGTAAATATCCTCGTAACCCAGAGACCGCAAGCGTCAATCTCCACTAGATGTCGAACGCAACCTTATCATCCTTGACATCCTGAACTTCGGTAGATATTTCTCACGCTGTCTTTCCAGACGACAAGCTTCGACCGTACCTTGGGCAGGTCACGAGGCAGTATAATGCGACGCTAGCGGGCACGACATTACTACTGGATCTAAGAAAGACGGTAATTCAAGATGATCAACAGGCTCGAAGTGACAGTCCATAATCAGAAGCATCGTGAACCCAGAAGTGACAGATTCTCCAGGCTAGTAACTAATGAATCCGTAGACCAAGAAGAGGTTGTTCGTCACGCACGAATGGTCAACGTCATGGACTTCCATATCTAGGTGACGGCTATGAATGGCTGATTGAAATTTCATCATCATAAATCCATCCCATTCAGGTTGGTCTGTAAATTTCGTACCTACAAAGATTGAGAAAGGACATGGCTCATTGGAGCCCACAACTTCCTTAGCAGCTACCATGGTCATGCTGCGCGCTATGACTTGAGCAAAGACAATGAACCCAACTCATGATTCTCCATATGCCAGTATGATAGCGTGGATAGGTGAGATGTGGTCTCGCAGATTCATCGTATATCAAACTCTGATATCTTCAACGCACCAAGGAGTTCGGATCAAGATGCTTGGCTTGTGTAGGGGAGCGCTTCCGTAGCATCTATGTCAAAGTCGCCAACATTGCTTTGATCATTCCCGGTGTAGGTGCTACCGAGTAATCATTAGCTCTCGCCTTGTCCTCATTCTATAGCGAGGACAAACATCAGCGAACAAAAGCCATCCTACCTTTCTTGTCCTTCTCCACCTTGATCTCCCTTTCGGGCCTTTCAATGATAATCTCAGGCTCACGGTGTCGGCTGCTCCTTTCGATGATCACGTCTCCATCATTGACCCGACCTTCTTTATACCGTGCGGCCTTCCGATGTTCTTTCTCAATTTCTCTTTCGTACTTGAGCATCTTCTTTTCTGCTTCCAAGGCACGAATCTCGGCTTTGATAGTCTTTTCATCCTTCTTCGTATGGTGAGGTATTATCAATGCCAGAGGTCCAGCGGCTATGCTGTTCGATTCGCCAACCTCCTCATCGACATGCATGGAGCGCGAGCGGTGCCTGGAGCGGGAATGGGATGGCCGACGAGTAATTATCGTGGGCGAGGGTGACCGGTGCGAAGCGCGACTATGGTGATCTGAATGGCCGCCGTGTTCAGAATGCCCACCTCCATGTTCAGAGTGACCGCTGACCGAATGAGCCCCTTTAGTGGAATGTCCGCCTTTGGTAGAGTGACCTCCCGCATGACTACCACCTCCTGCATGACTGCCATGTTCGGAATGCCCACCTCCATGTTCAGAGTGACCGCTGACCGAATGAGCCCCTTTAGTGTAATGTCCGCCTTTGGTAGAGTGACCTCCCGCATGACTACCACCTCCTGCATGACTTCCACCCCCATGGCCTCCACCCTTGATAGTCGACGCACCGCTGCCGCTCATCACATCCCACTCGCGAACCGAACGGGGTACCTCCGAAGGTGGCTTGTCCGGTAGATTGACTATAATCTCGGTGCGGCGTTCGACGACTTCAGCCTCTGGAGCCGGCGCTTCGATCAAATAGGTGGTTCGACCTGGACAGAGATGAGCCAAAAAGTTATAAGCAGCGCGGAAGGGGTCATCGACTTTCGCCTCGCTCGTTCATCTCCTTGCTAACTCTGATTATCTCGTCAATGTGCTCTTTGGCTAAAGCTTTCAGCACGATGATGGTCTCCTCCTGAGATACGATCAGTTTGGTCGAATCCGGGACATGTGCTCGTGACTGACCTCCTCATCGAAAGGATACCCGAGTTCAATGATTGCCCGCTTGTTCACCAGCCTCCGAGGCATTCTGGTCTTGCCTTTTCGCGGATACGGCTTCTCGATTTCCTCTTCCTCGACGTCATAACTCTCCTCTTCCTTGAACTCTTCTTGGAACTCGACATCACTGTTACCCCTCCTACGGACGGTAGATCTTTCACGCTCCCTGTATCCGCCATGATAGTCTTCTTCGAAGAGATCCCGCTCTTGGTAGTCTTTCTCGACATATCTCGGTGGGCTGGGCCTCCTGCGTCCGCCGGCCGGCATGACAATTGTCTCGGGCGGTGGTCTAGTTGGCGCTCCATAGCGGGGCAATGGCTTGCGATCGAAGGTGTCTAAGCTCGACTGCCGCCTCAACAAGCCCGGCCTGGGAGGGGCTCTCCGAGGGGATGGTCTGTAATCCTGTCGGCTGTCGAAAGGAACCATCTGGCCTCTGCTCGGCTCCTCGTCGAAGCTGTCGAGATCTTCTTCGTAGTACCTCCCAGGACCGCCACGAGGTCTCCTAGCTGGCGGCCCATACCGCTCTTCTGAGATGTAGACATCCTTTTCTTCAAAACGATCCATTCCTGGCCTACCGTAATAGCCGTCAGCAGACCTCTCCCGCACCCGAGGGCCCCCACCGGCACGAGAAGGTCGCGGTTGGAAGACATCATGCTCTTCATAACGGTCACGCTCGACCAGCTCTGGCCCACGAAACCGTTCGGCTCGCTCACGCTCGAATCGCTCCGGGTCCCATCGCCCGCCTCCCCGCTCGTAACCGGCATAGCGAGGCTCACCACCGTAACGTGACATCTTATCTCAGCGGCAACGAATAGACTTGGGTGAGAGAGGGAGAGCGGGAGTTGAAGATGGTCGAGTGCGGGAGAGGCTGGTCATACCCTAGTGGATGGAGGTGGGATAGCTGGACAAGGACCCCACTATGAGCTTAGTCAGGGTGAGTGTTGAGCAGTGAGGTCGGATGTGGAGCTGTTTTCGCGACGGCCGCGGCGAAGGTAATTGAGAAAGAATTCCTGAGTGAAAACAAATAGGTGGGATGGATCGAAGTGCTCACGTAAAAGTATGGCAAGGTTCAGAGAACAGAGAAGAATAGAGTTATGAATCATCAAGATTATTCCTCGGTGTCAATTCTCATTTCTCATTTCTCACTTTTCACTTCTTCAACTTCGACTTGTAGCGTTGGCCAGCTAGCGACGAGGAACTGATGCAGATGTTGCAATGCTCTTAGATATTGGGCACACGCAAGATCGTCGACTTGAATCCAAGTGTCTTGGAGTGTCTCAGTGGGCAGCTCTACCACTTCTGTGACATCATCCACACGCACCATGCTCGGAGCATTGTGAACAGTACTGCGCAATTGGAAGCCCGTTGATGCGATGCCACATTTTTTAGTCTAAGAGCTCCAATGCTACAATGCCCTTGCGCTCAGCGTCCCGTGCAATCCTGTCGTCAAACATATGCCCATCTAAGTCGTTCTATAGCCTTGGATATCTTCTTTTGCCCCTTGCCCTCGACCTCACCATCCATTGACGCCGTGGCTACTACCAGCCCTTCCATGCCCTTATCCTTTCCCATCTCATGTCCCCAGGTATATAGCGCCAGAGACATGGTGGAAGTCCTTCTCTTACCCATGATCCTCCATTCCAAGAGCGACGATTCACTAAAGCAGAAAGTCGTCTCAACATCCCCAAATACGCCTCGGTACAGCTCGAAGAAATGAAAACAATCAGTACCTGGTTCCCAGTACAACGCCGTCGGCCAACGCGGCGGATGTTAGCCATCAGTATCATGGCCAACGGAAAATGTACGTAAGCAAACATCATAAAGCTGGTGTGGCCGGATAGTATCCTCGACTTGTATCGACGCCTTGGAAACGTCCACAGCTCCGTCCGCCAGCAGCTGTGCTGCCTAACGCTCCGGAGACGGAGTGATGATTCGGCGTGCCAAACTGAAAATGTGTCGTCTCTCCACCAGCACTAATACTGGGCTCAGTCTTATGGTAAGACTTCGGTGCCGAAGTAGGCGCGTAGACCACTGGCGGTGATGGGACGCGAGAGAGGCTCGGATGATGTACCGAGGAATTTTGATTACGTTCGGCCTTCAGGGCCGTATCAGAAGTAATGAGCGGCAGCTTGTTGTGTCGTCCGTGGCGATCGTGGGACGGGATGTCGAACAGAGGCGAGGGATAGTACTGGTATCCTTCGAATTCCTCAATTGCGCTCGCCTCTTCACTTGTAAGTACCGGCTCGTCCACAGGCCTGTGGACTAAGCTTGTGCTGTGTCGATAGCCTGACGATGCCGAAGAGTAGTTGGAACTGCCTTCGGAAGACGAATGACGCATCGAGGCGTGATGCAAGAGATAACCTCCGCTCCCAGCACGCGAGGGGGCAGAATATGCCATCCCAGAGCCACTACTCCGCGACCCAGCCGATGGACCGGCTGAATTGGGGTCTCGGGTGCCTCCAGTAGAATCGCCACTAGAACCTCCGCCTCCCGGACCCATGCTGGTAGAGCTACTGCGCCGATCGTCTGAGTAATGGCCAGGCGAACGTCCGCGCACAACCATAGGGGCGGACATTTTTGTGGCAACCTTCACCCACTGCCCTTCGGAAGACTGGCTACTGGGTAGCTGCGCGAACATCTCGGCCACCAGATGAAAATATTGTTGTGCCGCCCGTCTCTTACCATTGTTCGCGGTGGCGTTCTTGAATTGAATACGGTCAAAGTTTGCGAGACGCGGATTTTGCTCCCGACTTGGAGGATAGGCACCGTCATAGTCTGGCGACAACTGGGAAGCCGGATTCAAGCTTGATGACGACTCAGGGTAACCCAACGTCCCTGGGATGTGCGGCAGAAGTTTGATCTTCTCTGGCGCGCTAGTGGGTCCTTTATCACGTTTAGGGGTATGCTGTACCAATTCGATGACTTTGCCGTCTTCTCCATTGACTCTAGCAGTAATGCATATGGCAAAGAACTGAATACGTTCTGGGGCCGATGCATTGGTTCGACGCAAGAAAAGCGGTTCTGATGGCAAATCACACGGCGGCTGGAGGGTGTAGGAGCACGCGACGGAGAAGTAATTGCGGCGGTAACAGGTCCAGTCTTGGTCAGCTTTAAAGAAACCTTTATCAATCTTTGCGTGTATATCTGCACGCACTTCTGAGGCTTTGCCAGTATAGATTGGATGAATGACCTTCGTCTTCTCGAAGGGGGGTACATTCTGGGAGTTCAAAGCCGATTGGGTGCTAGGATCGTAATGCATTGGGAAACTCTGGACGTTGTAAGCAATGCCAGCCGGTGAGGATATATTGCTGAGTGACGAGTCGAAATTACGTGGAGTGACCAGCGTTGATGAATGTTGAAGGTCCGGAGGGAAGGTAGGGTTCGCGTGGGTTCGATATGGGTATCTCGAGGCGTATGGCGCCGAAGTAGTGTAGTTTTCTCTTGCGTTCGATCCAAGTGTTGGTAACACGGAGCTTGGGTCTCTTGAAGCCCGCGTGGGAGGCGGCATACCCGAGAATGATGGGCTAGTTCTCGTGGGCCCTGGTCAGAGATGATGCTCGCCTTGACCCAAGAAACAGGAATGGGGATGTACAAAATATGCGAGGAGGGTACTTACATCAATCTAGTATGCTCGTACTTGATTGGCATATAACCTTGCATATAATTCAGCGATGGCGGACATGCCGCTGATCCAGCCGAGGTGAAGCTTGCGACAGAGCCATTTGTAGGGTAGTCTGGGTGAGGAGACAGAGCAAATGAGGATGAGGCTGAACTGGGACTAGTTGAAGTTGAGCCGCAGCATGAGTCGAAGGGACTGATCGACGTTCCAGATCCTGTCTGGAAACTGAATGCCTCGTTCTAACAGTTAGCCATCGTCTTTTAGACCCGCAGCGCGGCTGACTGTGGAAACAGCATATCATAGCAGGAAACGCGGTTTGGTGCGACGGTCAGAAAGGCTGGGAAACAGCTAATGCATGACTAGAGAAGCGGTACGGCCAGGATCGTCGTGTGATCAGTGTGACCAGCCATGACACTGGAAACGATGCACGTAATATCGCGCGTTCCATGGCAGTGGTACCAATGAAGAAGGACACCAATGGGACGCCGGATTGGGAGCCAAGTGAGGGCAGCACGGCAAAACGAGAAAATAATTGAAGAGTGGCATACGCCTGGCAGGATCAGGTAGCTGGACCGGGCGATATCGCAGCACCGATGAAGGGCGTGTGGGAAAGCAAAAGACTGCTAAGATACTGGCAGATGGGAAAAAGCAAAAAGGACAGCACTCACGGCGGCAGATCCACTATGTCGGGATTTGATGAGTAACGGAATGCCTTGGCAGAGGTTGTCAGTGGGACCGAGTGCAGCATGGGCTGGTCTAGCATGCTGTAGCCGTCTGGCCGGAGAGGGTTCGCTGTGCTGTCGTTGGCCAATTGCCCTGCGCTTGCATAATGCCCGAAATGCCCTAGTGAGCCGTCGTCGCTGTGGGGAGTAATGTACTCAAACCCATTGTGAAGGAGCGCTAGTCACCATGTCAGCTTCAGCCTTCTGCTTGTTTGAGTCCAATGTCCGACATATGGCATTTCGCACTCGCATTCGCCGGCAGAGAGCGCTTGCTTCGCTCTGATTGGAGGGAAGGCAGCCTATGTCTCAGATAGGGCGCAAGACGACACACTCCCCTGACGACCCAGACACTGCTTCAGCCTCCCGCACTCTTAGATGTGTAGGGTGGGGGCCGACCAATTATGAGCTTGAAGTCAGGGACGAACACCGAGTGCAGATGCTCAGGTACCCCTGCTACTCGGCTTTAAGAAAAGATAGAACACACCATGGTGAAAGCAGCCTCGAGTACGCGGGATGGAGAAGGTGGGCTGTATGAGAGGGTAGAGAAAGAAAAGAGAAGAGTTCGATGATTTTTATAGACGAGGGCCGCTTACTGTCTCGATCCATCGCAGTAGATACGGCAAGCTGATCTATCTCCAACGGCTGCCACAAGAAACGTCAGGAGCCCAGGGGCCTTGCAAGCGTTCAGTCAGCCTTCGTCAACTGGATTGACCGCCTCGCTTTTGTGGGAGCTGTTTGGACCTGATCAAAGCCGTTGGTTCGCTTGACGAGGGCGAGCTGTACGGGACCAGTAGCGAGACTTAGGCTTCGCCGGCCCGAAATCTTAGAGCCGGTAGGTAAGGCTTAGGCGGTGCGGATCACAGACAAAGTTGCGGCCGCTAGACTACACGAAGTCAGCACTTGCACCTTCCCCGTGGAGCTTCGTAAAGTAGGTCCCTTACCGCACCTTGAACACCCTCCCCACGCTCACTGGAGCCGGGACCACAGGCCAAGGTCCGGTCTGAATTGGGTTCTTGGTTGCTGAAAGGTCTCGATGAAACCGTGGGAGCAAAGTCAAAGTACCTCGTACAAGCGGATAGGAGAAAGGAATGAGTGGGTGTGCGAGAAGGGTAAAGTCCGACAGGGGATGCTGCAGGATGCGTTTTGGCGAGATCAGCTTAGTGTGGGGACGATCTGACACCGTAGAAGGAAGTTCCGCTATTCGTCGAGAGTGTTGCTTGAGTCGATGAATGCTCCAGCGGTTGAGATCTTAAGGCTGATGACCGTCTTCGAGAGAGTCCTTTGGCAGTTGCAGAAGATCTCTTTGCGATAGACTTTCGAGAAGCAACAGAATGCGTAAAAGCGGGCACGCTCACTTCACATGTATAAAACCTTTACTAGATGCATCCGTGGTGGTCTCTAGTGTCGCCACAACAGAAAGGTATCCGGTGCGCTCCAATATCGAGTAGTTAGGCCAGACCGGCCGAACTCCGTAGCGCTATCTCCAATATCAGCAATTCCCTGTCATGTGCGGCATGTGGGCTCCATACTGATCTTCTAAGCGCCCCCCAACAGCTGAAACGGCATGCGTTCACGTGGATCCGAAGAGAAAGTTGGAACAACGAAGGAGACTGGACAAAGAGGGCGAGAAAGAAGGGCTTTCGGTTCGATGTACTGGGACTAGCCAGCCACCGTGACCGTCTGAGGCATGCTAGGAAGTAAGATATTCGAAATGCAGCGACGATGGAGGACTCAAGGTCTATGTCTATATGGAAGCATTGAAGGCTGGCGAGGATCGACAAACAGCTATCAAGGCTACGGGAAGGGCGTCCGAATTCTCCGCGATGTACCTTAGATTAAGAGTGCCTTTGCGCCGTTCCCAGGGTACCTCGACACAGGCTCGCTGAGCATGTGGGCATCTTTGCCCCATCTGACGTCTGATTGGCAGCATGCAGCTCCAGTGACTGAATACGAGGCCTGACAGATAGCAGAACGAGCCAATGAAGCAGACGCACCCGGGATGCTTGGAATCAGACCGAATGAGTCCGGACAACGATAGCGAAGCGTGGTCAGGGATAGCCTCTGCACCAAGTGGAGTCGTCGAGGGCTGTTGCTGTTCTGCTTCGATTGTCAACGGCCGTTCAATTCCAAATCGACGTTGATGCCAGCCATTTAAGCCCCGTGGAATAAATGTCCCCGTTGCTGCAGGAACACGAGGTCCGGCAGTCGTTTCAACCGTTCTGCTGCAGCAACCCATCTGACGCATACTAGTATTGCATGCCTTTTTATTTCTCCTTAGATGCACCGTCGGCAGGCACTAGATGCACAATAGCATCCACCTGGACGATCCGCTTGCTTCGCCCGTTTCCACCGTCAAGAGGCTTACGTCTAGCTCCGGCGTGTCGATCTCTGTGGAGAATTTGATACTCCAGGCAGACGGCGGTGATCAGTGATTGGATGTCATCTGCAGGCGGCAGGGGTGGCTCTAGTCATGGGGGTGGGGAGGGAACAAAGCAGAGTGGAGGAGAGTCTAGTGTCAGCGACTGCCAAGATCTCGGCTCCTCCCGCCGCATAACATCCGAGCGGCGACGGGGCCGCGAAGGAATGTTTCTCCAACAAGGCTGTCTTCACCATGACATCCCCACAGGTCCGAGAATCAACGGCGTAGCTTGACTCAATCACGAGACTCAATCACGACCATGGGGATCGCCGTCTCCATCTCGCACGTACTAATCGTCGGCTGTTGACCAGGGTCCCCGGACTCTGTTGTTCGTTCGGTGGTAGACACACATCGCTCACCAGTCAAATCGAGCAGAAGTCCGCATTGTCGTTCATGCAGGGCCTGCGACTTACTTTATCGATCGCAAAGACCTGACACCAGATCCCGTCTTCCTGGGCTTCTGTCCAAGCCTTCGTAAGACACTCGCAAATGACAAAGTTGCAACTCCCGCCTAAAGCTCCTCCATGACTATTGCACCAATCAAACGGACTGACCAGCAGGAAATCTTTGCTGGCTTTGGTAACGGCCTTGGAAAGGCTGCATGATATCCTATGTTTTGCCCCTGAATCATATCACATCATCAAATACTAGGCCAATCAGCACACCTCATGAATTCTGCATACCATGGGGCCAATTCCAGCTCGCTGCAATGCCGCGCTGGACGCCCTTCGACTGATTACAGAGGGTGGGTCTTAGGATTTCCCTTTCAAAGCGCTGACGAGACAGACGATCACTGCCCCACGGACTCATTACGAGGTAGCAGCTTGCTTAAATCGTATACTTGGGCGATTTCCTCGTCCCAAGTCACCCGTGCGCCGGCAGGATGTTAATTGCAGGCGCTAGCTGGATAAGAATCGGTTGCTTTACAATCTGGAAATCGCCTTGACGAACAATGGACCGAAAGCCAGTGACAGTCCATTGCCAAAGCGACAGAATGTTCAAGGATGTTAGTGACATAGTCGGAGAAACCGAGAAAAGCAACCTGAAAGATTACCATGAAAGCTGCCTACTGGCTGAGCACCCATTGGTGCCAGCGTATGGAATACGATGTTTTCTTCTGCAGCGGTTCTCTGCACGTATTCTGCCCTGGTTGACAAAACCTAACAATTCCCACTCAGAGGGGCTCTTCTCATTCGTCAGACCCAAGCCCCCTTCCGTACGCCCCAGGATCTCATGCTTTTACTACTCTCGACTCTGCCCCTTAATGGCGAGTTTGACCTTTCATTATCGGCAGGGCTCACCAGCAGTTCACCTACAGCAAGGCCGCTGATACAAGGACGATCGCCGTTTTGTCGCCAGCTTAGCTTGGCCGGCGGGTAGCTACATGTTAATGCTCTTCGGTCTTGTCACATGGCTGAAGCGTGGGATGTGCAAGGCGAAATTAGCCTATTCCACCCTCGTTGCTCCTTTTTACCTAATCTGGAAGTCATCGAGAAAAGATCCTTAGGGCCCCAAGCGCTGCTCAAGGAGCCAAGAACTTCCTTGGGCAACGTTTCCCAACATCATACGTGCATGCGGAATACGGCAGGCCGCATGTGGCGAGAGGTTTCTCTTACGAACCCGTCACACAGCAGTCCGGAAATTTGGCGAAAAGAGCAAGAGAGCCTACGTGTTGATGCAGGTCGGAAGCTGAAGCCGCATAACTTTCCGAACGTGCCAGCCGTGGGGACTTGACCGTCCGAGCGTGGCCAATTTGTTATCAGAGACGAAACTCTGAAGATCGTAGCTGGGGTGTGGCCTTGCGCATTCAAGCTGAGGGAGTTTGCATCAGCGCTTGCCTATGAAATTGCTGTGCACTGGCCATCGGTTCCTCTTCACTCCAACCGCCTCTTTGGAGCCTGACCCGACCATTTGGTTCAAGCTTTCCGAGAACGGCATAAGGAACTGCATTTCGTAAGGTCAGCGGACCTTTCTCCACTCACCCGTCTCCACTGGATTTTGTTGTCAGCTGATCCTGTTCGGAGATCTGAGCACGGCGCTTCCGGGGCTCTGTCGGAAACGGGCAAGATACGTTGATAATCTCTCATAAGGCCTATCAGTGGTCACTGTTGACGATCAGTGTCATCATTTTTGTCTCTTGCATTGGGAGAGGCAGCGTGATCCTGCCGGAAATTGCCTGCTATCCTCTAGTACTGAAGACAGGCATGGTCTTCGTGAGCATTCAAATCTTTGTAGTGGAACAATCCTGGCCAGCGCTTCTGAACTCTCTTTTCCACAGGCTCGGTGGATTACTGCGCGTTTCGAATATGTCAGCCGGCTCTCCGAAACCGGATTTTCTGTACCAAAAGTGCTCAATTATTTTCAAGTGAAGATGTGGGACGAATGACTCAACATCAATGTCGTATGAGTAAGTACTGTATATTGGGTCCCGTGATGGAATCGCAATGAGAAACTGATGTCCAGGCGCTGAGTGAAGTGCATCTATGATTTGCTGTTCACAGATCCCAGAGCTTCGATGACCGTAGCAGTCGTCGTTAGAAAGATAAGTCGCATGAATAGACAAATCTGTCAGCCGTTCGGTAACTATACCTAGTGGCAAATTCGGCTCCGCTGCAGTAGGTGTTGAGATCCGGACGCTTGCTTCAGTACACTCGCTCCTTCGCCTTTTTGGGTGACATTGTCTTGCCTGCTCTAATCGGATAAATGCTTCCCCACTGTAGCTGTGGATCGTTGCCGACAGCCCCAGTACGTACTTATTGTACTCTCCAATATCATTCCTTTAAGGGGTGCCGAGCTGTGTGCGTACTACTTTACATCTTACAGCGCAAAGAAGGGTAAGTACAGGCGCGCAATTTATATCAGCAAGCCTTTTCGAAGGGCGCTACTTCCTTGCGTGGACGTTCTTCAGGGGTTCAGTACTCCATATTGCGAAGCCTACGGGAAGGAGCAATCTCTTTACTTGCTACAACTAATACCATCCTTTCCTCATGTAATTTCCAAACAACGACCTCAGGATGTGTTTTGGGGCACTATGATGGATCCTTAGCGGCTCCCATGTGTCAACTGATTACTACTATCTGGAAACCCTGTGACCATCGTCGAGAAAGGCATTTCCGCCTATACTGCTTGTCTTTTGCACAATTTCGCGTTTGTCCTACTGGAAACATTGAAGTAGGCATCAAAAGACCAGCAGACGGCAGTTCTAATGCTCAGGTGGGCATACCTTGTAGCAGGGGATTCTGTCCAGACTGCCTCACAGAGAAATTAAGCGCGCTGTACAAGGTGGAACAGCAATGAATGGTACGAGCCACGTAAACGGAGCCTCCAGCCCAGAGCCAGAATCACCAAAGAGTCATTGGAGTAACCTGACAGGCGCCACATCAGAATCAGATGCTGCTGATGACGAAGATGGTTCACGGCCTGCGGCTCCAGTGCAGCCATATTATGGCACACCTAGCGTAGGACACGCACACGATAGCGCAGGACTACCTCTTGAGAGAGATGGTCCTGTGGAGCCTTGGAAAACCGGGCCTCGACTTTCGGACACACAGAGTGGAGCTCTGACAGGCGATACTGCAAGACTTAGTGAAGATTCAGAGACCGATCGAGCAAGAGTTGAAAACAATGTCCGACTTGATCCGGCAATTCTAGGTCTCCCTCCGATACTGCGGCTGTTCGATGAAGACATTTCGCCCATGATACAAACACCGAGAACTGAGATTCCTACCAGTGAGAACCCGGGTGAACAGGTTCACGAAAGCGAGGCGTCAAATAAGGACTCCATGCCCGCGACACGAAAAAGGGCGACCGCGACTTCGACGAGAGAGGCCTCAAGCGAGCAGGACGGCGAAATTTCCAACACGGAGACCATGCCCACGATGACCACTGGAATGTCAGCCAGGGAGACATCGACGGAAGTCGAAACGGAGACGGCAGATACCGAAACTTCATCTGGACAGCCGATGTTCTTGACAGCCAATAATAGGCCAATACAGATTCTTCGAACCGGACAGCATGCCCGCGAGGAGCCAGTTTCAGTATACCCAACCAACCCAAGTGTCGAAGACGTCCCTCAGCAACGAGACAGAGAAGTGCCAAGTGAGCCGCTAGATCCTCCACTCCGTGGTGAACGTTCTGACGCCCGACTTTACAGACAGCAACCCGGCTGGCAGATCCTCTACAGAGCAGCGTCCGGCTGAAGAATCTTCAGGAATGCCCCAAACCAAGCCTACCGATGTAGGACCTCCAGAACCCATGACTCCCCCTTCTAGTAAGTACGTATAGCACAATGGCTAAGACGGACCCTGACCGTTGCCCATCAAGAAAGGATCCGCTCCGAGCAGTCGTCAGCAGTCCGAACGTCTACCGTACAATCTCCACCATCATCCCAGAAGCGGCGGCGCGCGAGCAGTTCTTCTGGTGGGGGAAACCCGGCATCTGGTGAGTCGTGCCAGTTCAATGACTCCTAGAGTTTTGTATTGACAGGGACATAGGTGGGTCTCGCAAACGTGCACCGACGAAACAAGCGGCCTAGGATGCTCAGAATAGCCTAAGTTCTCGAAGGCCTCAGCGTCTCGCGTAACCAAGTACAGAGACATGAGGCACTCTGCATGACATTCACGGGAGTATGCTGTCTTCGCTCTGTTCGTGGCAGCATTCATCATCTAGAAAATTGGTCCGGCCGTTGTGGGACACCCACACCTATCGATTAGCGTTGGCATTGTCTGGTGTAAGCTTGTTATCCGCATAATTACCGGGCCTCCAAGGCCTCCTAGACCTTTCTTTGGCAAAGCAGCAAACAGAGCTTAAGTAGCATAGGTAGTGAAGTATCTTGATCGAGAGCTCCTCGTCGTACAAGCACCAGCCCTCGTATCTATAGGCCTCGGCTCATTGTCCCATACAATTATCTTTCCAGAACATGTCCTTTTCATTAGCGCTGCTATTGCAATCTGCGAAGATCGAAATCCTATCATCGGTTCCCAAAAGCATGCCTGTACCTTCTCAGCTGGAAAGAGACTATAAGCTTGGGCGTCAAACAGCTGAGATCGGTTGATGGTTACGCGATCGAAAACACTTTGATAGCAAATCTTCTGCAAACGCTCATCTGTCATATGTGAGTGAGAACGGTGGTCACATCAACGAGAGATGAATGTCGAGAAGCCAGCAGTTTCTGTCACGAACGCATTTCCTATCGCAGCAACAGCACGTCTCGCTTTATCTATGTTGCCCGCTTAGCAAATTCCACACGCAAAATAAGATGCCCATAGCCATCTACCACCCAGGTTAGTAGGTTCGACGATATTTCAAAATAGAGTACCTACAGCCATCCAGCTTCTCACAAGCTTTCGCAGCGTTCGCCCGATCTTGAAAGCTGATAAATGCAAAACCTTTCGCCCGCCCTGTTTCTCGATCTTTCGCAAGGAAGACGCGAGTGACATGCCCAAATCTTGAGAAGATGTCCCGCAGATCGTTCTCTTCTGCAAATTCGGAAACCTAGGTCACGTGCCAATCAGCGACAAGGCAGATCTAAGACAAGTCGCTTGCGCTTACGTTCGTGACCCTCAGTGTAGCTAGATCATCCCTTTCGTATTTCCCACCCATACGCTCCCCACTAGCGGCGGCTCCCTTTCTCAGATGTGGCGGCACGTATCCTCCACCACCGCCCCCCAGTCCACCTTCTTTGGGAGGCCCATCGTCATCTCCATCTTGAGCACCTCCCAGGCCTCCACCAGCCGCTTGCCCATCCTCGCCCATCGGAGTCATAGTATCTTTGAAAGGACACCTCGCTGTGAAATGCTCGCCATCGCAGATTCTGCATTTGACCTTTTTGTCCTTCAGCTGCGCCTTTACGCTATCTGCTGCAGGCTTCTGCTCCTTGTCGTCTTTCTTCCATGTCACGCTTGGTCTGAATATGATATTCTCTCCCACGGTCGTAGTGTCAAAACTTGGACCGGTTGGGTGACCTTTTTCGTTGCCGAACTTCGCCCAGGCGCGACGCTCTGCTACCTCCGGATTGACGGTCTCCCGGACAATGGTGGTGCGGATGCGCCTAGTTGTTTTCACTTTCTTGCCAGCATCGTTGAAGCTGTAGGTTATGCTGGTTTTGGTGCCGTCCTTGTTGGTTGTAATCTGGGGTGCGGGCAGGGCGGTGGGATCATCTACATTGTTGCGCGTTAGTCTACACAGAGCCAATTTAACACATCTGTAAAAGGCGACTATCGAATCTCGCAGCAAGATTGTCCCATGAACGTGATCTCGAGAGCGAAGCACTGACCGAATTCTTCGTCATCTGCCCAATCGGCGGCGCGACTGGTCGAGTAGGATTAGTGGCTAGTCTGAACAAGTGGGTAGGGGCAAAGCACTCTGCAAGTTTGGTCATTCTGGTGCTTAATGTGGCTATGTACCAGGATATCTGCGCTGTTGAATGATTTCTCCAAGATGTGGACGGGAGGTTTTGATAGTGTGGCGGATGCGGCAAGATTTGGCGCTAGCCGAGACAATTCCCCGTTTCCTCGATCCATCACGCCTTTGACTCGTTCACCCTTGGAGAGCTATGCTGTACCATTCTGCTAAAGATAGCATCTCGGTCCGACTGGAGTTCTAAGAAAACTAGTTTTCAAACTTCAGACCGCTCTCTTGCCTGACCGCCCCGTACATGCCAGCAACATCACCTTTCGATCCCATACGCTCTTGCACGTCCGCAAGGTGGCCATCTGCGACCTCGACGTTCCTCATCCTCGTGCCAGACGACTTAGCAAGGTCCAGCGCGTGTCGCGCATCTTTCCGCGCCAGATCAACGCCGAATAGAGGCTAGAAGGGCGGATCAGCCATTAAGAATCCTAGGCCAACATGAGCGCTGTCTCTCACCTCCGCCCTCTTGTAATAGTCGCCTCCCATCAGCCGCTTGGAATATGCTACATACGGGCCTGGAAACATGATCTCCACAAAGGCATGTAAGTTCTCATTCCCCAGTCCACTCTTCTCTGCAACGGTGTGGCCTTCCGAAAGCGTCTCGATCATGTTTAAGATGAAAGTATTTCCAATGACCTTCATGAGCGTTGCCTTGCCGTGTGGCTGATCACTGAAGTCTATGTTCGCACGGCCCATGACCCCTTTCGTGTAGTTTTTGACTTGATCAACCGAAGCCGCTGGGCCAGCAAGAACGCAGACGAGTTGCCCATTCTCGGCCATTGCAGGTGCGCCAAACACTAATCCACGTTCAGTGGGCGTTTCGTACGCCAGGGTCGGGCTCTGAATATCTACCTGGACAGGCAACAAACTGAGCCGAATGCGCTTCGATGGTTTTCGCAAGCGTGTTCGTGGTATCCGGATGGACCGTAGAGCATTCAACGAAGAGCTTTCCCTTGACATTGCCCTTCATCATTGTCGCTACCGTATCCTTGACGGCGGCTTCATCTCCCAGACACGTAAAGATGATCTCCGACTTTGAGATCGCCTCTTCTATGCTTTTGGCAACTGTGGATCCCCCGGCTGGCAGCTCTGCATTCAAGTCTTCGGCGCGCTTTACAGTTCGATTGAAGATGATCAGTGGCTTATCTAAATTTCCTTTCTCTACAAGGTTCTTGCACATGCCCTGTTATCGTGAGCTACATGGAAAGAGGAGGAGACAGACAGAGGGGTTTACTCGGCCCATGTTCCCCAGGCCAATCCATCCTAGTTGTGGTGCCATATGCGGTTTTCGTCAAGGTATTTAATGGAACAGATCCGCAATGGAGCTTCAACTACGGGGAAGGCAAGTATCTGTACATTTAGAACACCTTTTCAGCATCGAGTACTCTAGATACAAGCTTCGATATTCGGAACCATGACGTCGATAGTCCATGTTCGGTACCGTACAGGGTAGATGCGGCTTGTGTTTCGAACGTCCTTCAAGCACTTATTTTCAGCCTTGAAGGCCGCAGTCCCTCCGAGAGCCGTCGTGTGTCTCTCATGGCCACAATGATTCCCACAGTTAGTTGTTCTCCCCACAGAGGATCATTCTTGCATTTCCGAAGTCCCGAGAGCACATGGCCCGATAAGGGTTGGACCCTACTTTGCTCTGCCCAATCTTAGCGACGGGAGCGTCAATTGGCGGCATCGGTCTCTCAGTGACGCATATCTCTCCGCTTCACCACGCGATGATACAGCCCATCGCTTTTGTAGGCTTATGTTATCTCGGTCGCAGTTGGGTCGTGGAAGATTCCGACCACCATGAGCTATGAGATTGGGCGCGCGGCCCTTGAAATCAGGCCCAGGCCAAGGCCTTTCCAAGGTCAATGTATGTTCAGTGAAGTGGTGTGAGCCTGGAGCAAGCTGATGCTCTCCTAGTGTGGCCAACTGCTTGGCGCGACACCTGACAGATGCTCCAGACATCGTAGGGAGAGTTCGACCTCCACAACAGAATCTCTGAGATCAGAGACAGTCGAACACGCTAGGACGCCAGGTAGTGACTCGACAAGGCTTCCCATTCGAAGAAAGGCAAGAGACAAGATCAATAAGGTAGGTCACGCAAGGATCTTCCTCGCGGGGCTTTGAATTGAGAAAGATCAAGGGACTCTTCCTCGACGTTCTCCAGTCTACTGCCACCAAGCGCGAAGCCAGATCTTACCTCTCGCGTTACACTCCCAAAGTAACCAGGCCGGAGCGGTCGACCAGGGCCCCTCAGTTACTCCAAAGAGCAGGCGTGAACCTTGGAAACCTCTATCCTTCGATTCGTTCGGTCGACGAAAGCCCCGTGTTCACCCAGGGTCCCCCAAACGTCATATTCGATGACAGAAGTGGAGAGCCTCTTCATGTGGCCCTAGTGAAAATCAAGGCGCCACAATCGGTGGACAATATTACACTGAAGGGCGTTGGGTATACTCTATCGCAGCTCACTTTGCTTGGCTTGAGCTGCGTCGTAGTCGTGGATCCGTGCATCGCCTCAACGCAACAGACCATTGATGGCATCCAGAGAGTTGCCGAGCAAGCGGAACTTTTAGTGTCGGCCATTGATGGCCACGGAGGGCAAGGTGGCCGTCGGCTCGACAATATACTCCAGACCGTACCTCACGTGCAACAGCATGCAGCCTCTGCCAAGGTTCGCGGCTATACACGAATTACCAATAGAGATCTGATTCTGGCGCCTTTGAGAAGGGGCATAATACCGGTCATTGCACCAATAGCATTTTCTGCCGATTCTTCAAGGCTTCGTCCAGTCACTGCAGATGAGGCTGTGCTGGCATTGACTCGAGAGTTCGCTGGTATTCGAACAAACTCACTCGAGGAGATTGACCCAGCTACGGTAGTAGAGAAAATCACCTCCCTTCAAAGACAGGCATCATTGGATCGGTTGATCATTCTAGACCCCGTTGGCAGCATACCGTCGACAGATAGATCTAACGGCGCCCATGTTTTCATCAATCTTGAGCAAGAGTATGATGGAATCCGCGAGGACTTGCTCAAAGCTATAGCAATCCCCGTCGTTGGAATTCACGAAAGTGGCGCTGCACCTACGACAACCGATCCATTTCCAGCTTTCGTTTCGGGCAGCCCTTCTCCGAGCTCTGTAGAGACTGAAAATGTCTCCGAACCCGTCACAGAGCAGCCTCCACTCTCGGCCGATATTTGTCTGCGTGCGGCTGATGTGAAGGCACATGTAGAAAATCTAGATCTGCTCAAGAACGCCCTAGGACTCCTGCCACCTTCTTCCTCTGGCCTCGTCACGACACTCCAAGAAGCCGCCAATCTCAGGCCCGCCCCTTCACCATTCCAGGAGAACCCCGGAGTCGGGACTCGTCCACGGCGAAACTCTCTCATCCATAACCTGCTGACTGACAAACCTGTCCTGTCACCCTCACTGCCAGCCCGGCCAGCCCAGCTCTTGTCACGGCCTGTTCACACTCCTACTTCGGCCACATTCGTCAAACGTGGCATGCCTGTGAGTATCTTTCCGGATCCACGAACCCATCCCTGGAAGCCTCCAAAACAATCGTCAACACGGCTGCAGCTCACAGATCCACGCTTGGATCTTGCCCGTCTGATCCATCTCATTGAGGACTCCTTCAACCGCGCCCTCGACGTGCCGCATTACCTCTCCCGCATCGAGAACCGTATAGCCGGCATCATCATCTGCGGCGAGTACGAAGGCGGCGCTATCCTTACATGGGAGTCCCCCGCGCCCAGTTGCCAGCCAGAGCGGCTCGTCCCCTACTTGGATAAATTCGCTGTACTCAAACGCAGTCAGGGTGCTGGCGGTGTAGCGGATATAGTGTTCAAGGCCATGGTCAGAGACTGTTTTCCTGATGGGGTTTGCTGGCGGAGCAGGAGGGACAATCCGGTCAACAAGTGGTACTTTGAGCGCGCCAAAGGAACATGGAAGATGCCGGCATCGAACTGGACGATGTTCTGGACGACCGACGGAGTGGAGGTGGGGAGCGGAGGGGGTGTCTTTCAGGACTATGAAGCCGTCTGCAAGAACGTCATGCCCAGCTGGGTGGACAAGATGGCAGTGGTTGATTAGGATACGATCTCACAAACACCATCTCCGTGCCCAGCTTGTGGACCCCTCGTATTCCTACTACCCCGTACCTCGTACGGTGCACTTTCTAGGGCTTTTGTCGAGTAACGGCTATTCCCATCATAATACCATGCCTTCTTTAAACCCTCCCGTTCGTCATGTATGCCTGAGTAAGGCAGATGCTATGAGTCTTCCCTGGACGTCCAGTCCCTCCTCACCCCATATAGACCTTTTCGAACAGAACCACAATTCCAAGTAGCGAGTACACCACTTCCCAACCAGCACATAGGTTCATCACCACCTCCGCTCTCCTAGAAATCATCCTCTACAAAACCCTAACATCGGGTTCCCCATCGGAACCAGACTAACCCGCATTGGCCCAACGCCTCCAAAAATCCCAGATCTCGATGAAGACAATCGCACGCACCGCACTGATCGCTTCGGCGTTCTGTGGCTGGCTCCTGTCAAGCTGAAAGGCGGGTCGAGAATTCGCGATCGAGATTCGGAAATCCCTCTCACTTGGCTTCATCGACGATCTCACTGCAATCTCGTTGAGGATATGTTTGCGATGCATCAATTATATATAGTACACGCTTGTCTAAAATGCATCACCCCAATTGATCAACGGGGAGCCCTAGTCTTCGCATATCGCGCACTCCCATTTTATTGGGCTTTCCGATAGTATTGTTGTTGACCCGTCGCCCCATCCGCGATGGCAATACATCAACGTCTTCGCGTATGCACTTTTGGTATACTCCTAGAAAGCGATTGTATTGATCTCTCTTCTTGTTGTTTTTGAGTCTCAAAATGCATAACAAGCAAGAATCAATATATTGTTCGATAGCATCGTCGAAGGCTATACGTTGCAAGCCAACAAGAATGCTATCGTAAATATTGGAGAGTTGAATAAAATGTAGAAGAGCGATGAGAGCTTCCTGCGAATGACTTGGGGTGATGTATTTTAGACAAGCGTGTACTATAACTGATGCATCGCAAACATATGCTCAATCTCGTTACTTGTATTCAGGCTTCAAGTTTTGGGTTTTCAGCCGGTATTCCACCAAATGGGAGGCGGGGGCCTAGATGCTGCTTTCTGGATCAGCGCAACGAAGTTGATATGTCTACGACGCGCCAGTTGCAAACGAAGGAATGGTATAGCCGTTCAGCGTGGGTGACCCCGTTCCTGATAAGGTAGCGACTTGGCAGTTGGCACAGAGGAGCAACATGTGACAACGCAAAGGGTATAGGTTAGGAATTTATGCTTAGTATAACACTGCATCTCGGAAATTTGAAAGGTGTAAGGCTCCTCCCAGAATTGCAACAACGCCATGACATGGGTCGGGGCTTTTGCTGATAGCAGCAGTCCCCATCTCGTGCATGTCGTACACACAGCCTCAAGTCATCCCCAACGCAGCCTCCAGTGTCTAGTATGCCCTCGCGCCATAACATCCTTCATAAACGCACACTGTTCGTCAGACCCGTCGACAATATGCTGCTCAAAAGTCGGAAACTAACCGCCGTAAGATAACATGTTTATATGTACAAAAACCCTATGAGGGCTATTCTCTTCGTCACGCTTATTGGCCGTGGCCATGGCTGGATGTGGGGCCAGGCATCAAACCATCCCAGTGATGTGCTGGGTGTGACGGGGATAGCCAGGGAGGTGCATCCCCCGCTGTAGCTCCGTTGTCACCATAGGAGCCGTAGTCATTGGTATTGCCATCGAGATATGCGTTCGTGCCAGTCCTATTCGTAGCGTCATCATGGCCGTATTCCCGTGGATCACTGTTGTATCCTAGATTGTCTGCGCCCCATGGGCTCGCTGTCCCATTGACGGTCTTCTCGGTGTGCATACCATCGTGGATTTCATTATTAGGTGGCTTGTGGATGACATCGATAGGCCCACTGTTGTAGGAAGTATATGATGAGCCATGGGTCCCATTGCTGGGAGTGCTGTATAAGTTGTGCTCATAGTTATGATTGTATGCATCGCTTGCTTTATTCGAAGATGGACTGCTGTTGCCATTGCCATATACACAACATGGCTGATTGTACGAAGGACTCCCGAAGGCATTGCTGTGATCATCTATTAACTTATTGTTGAACCCATCATGTGGCGTACCAGACTGCTCAGGAGGGCGAGGGTGGTGTCGAGTCTCCTGAGGATCGTTGCCATGGTAAGGATGTCGTGCCTCCTCGGCGAGGGTATGTGAGTCTGGCTTCCAAACAGGCAGACCATTTGGGGGCAACGATTCTCCCATAGGTCTGCCTCGACCGTAGCGAACTAAAGAGCCATTGATGCCTGTGAGTGACCAAGCAAAAACGGCGACTTCTCGAATTGAATTCATAAAGTCTTCTTGGTCAGGACCTCTCATGGCTGCGGTGTCCGCTTGCGCCATTGTTGGCCGTAATGGAGTAAGGCCGGGCAGGTACTGGTCGGGTTGATCGCATCGCCGTTGCTCCATATTCGGGAGCATGGGGTCTATAGCCCATGGGGAGGCGAAGAACCCATTCTGATACGAGCGTCGGACTGGTGCTGTTGTGGGTTGAGCGACCTGGGGGACTAGCGCTCTTGCACGCCGGAGGACTACCACGAGTCCGTCGGACGTGCAAGACACTACAGCTTCCAATTCAATCTGCGAGGGTCCAGGGGAGGTGGCCGATGGCGGGAGGTGTTGACGTTCATCTGGTGTAGAAAAGTCTAATGACGAAATTGACGATTGACGTGTAGCGGGCTGGTCGAATATGGCATCATTATCTCCGCTGTAATGATCAGTAACATTGCCCGAGGACGATCTGGAATTAGGATCCAACATCGCATCGTGGGCTGAGAGACGATGTGAATGCCTTTCCCAGGAAGATATTTCTGTAGGTTCTTCACCCGCAGCTGAGCCAGCTTGAGAAGCTGCAGAGTCACTTGGAACGGCGTGCTCGCTCACAGCTTCGTCCATGGGATCATCAAGATGCACGCCTCCTTCCTCGTCCTCCCCACTGCTGTATACATCCATATCTTCGTCCTGAGTTTGATCCTGCTGTCGCGGGTCTCTGAACCAGAAGCGTAGGTAGGCAATTGAATCATTGGCTTTCGCACTCTCTAAGCACTTCACCGCGTCTTTCAAACAGTTTTCTTGTATGCAGTAGTAGAAACTCTTGCCACATAATTCATCGGCGGGAACACCCAGGAGGTTTGCGAGACCGTTCGTTGCGTAAACTATTGTTAGGGTTCGAGTGAAACGGTTGAGAAACAAAGCTGCTCGTGGTTCATGGGTTTGCGGTTTTATCTCCTGCTCAAATTTGTGAGAAATGTACGAGAGCATGTGGTATCGAGGATCCTTTGGCGATGATGAAAATAATTGGCGGATTACAGGAGCGTCTGCAGCTCGCTCTGTGAGGAATTTCAGCGTCGACGATTCAAGAACGGAATGATGATGGCACCTACTTTGACTGCTAGCCCCTGTCTTGTATATGCTGGTACTTGCGACAAGAACATCGTGTACGATTGTGAAGACACACTCGCATCCCACCCATCTGCCATCTCGATTTTTAATCTGGCAATAATTCAAAACAGCAGCCTTGTCTAGCTGGACTCCTCGACCGTGAATGGCGCGGGCAAAAGGAATTTCATCAGGGTGGAAATACTCCCAACATGACTTTCCCACCACTTCGTGAGGCAGATAACCCAGTATATCCGTTATCGATGTGGAAACGTAAAGTAACCGTGCATCTAAGGATAGATCTGCCGCGTACCAGGTCAGCACGACGATACTGTAACGGTGCGAATCCTGGAAAGATACCTACCATGAATGGAGATGAAAGTAGTCTCCATGATGGGTCTTGGAAGATCAGACGGATCCACACGTTTGGCCAACGATGGGACGGAACGGTGATAATGTGGATGCCACTATCAAGACTCCAACATCGATCTACCCACGATTGCCAGCAGACTTGCGTGGAGTGATGTGCAAGGTAAAGAGTTGGTGACGAGCCTCAGTACTTCTTGGACTCCACAACCTTTCTTATCCCCGGTTTCTGACGAAAACGTGTGCGACAATGATACCGGAACAGTGCAGGTGGTCGGTACGGCGTACACCCTGGGCTTGCAGTAAATTTTGTGTGACGAAGCTCACGTGGATAGCCTGGGACACCTTGACCGGGAAACGTCTAATTGTCGAGCCCTCTGACCACAATGCCGACTCCTTTTCCAGCGCCGCTACTCAATGTCTTGGTGATGGGACCAGGTCGACTCTGCTCCAACAATCTTGAGTGTTGTTCAGGCAATATCGCTCATCGAAGGGGCCTTGAGTCGAGGTGTGTAGGTCGAAATCGAGGACGACAGCAATGCAAGGTTCTTCTGTCGGATTTATGTCGGGAAATGCGGCGTGCCGATGGAGTAATAATACGGCGATATCAGTGGTGATCGCAGCTTGAAGTGGAAAGTCCGGACTCCGAAACAGTACCCTACTATCAATGCACAACAATCACGACGAGTTCATCGCATTCGAGAGCCACGGAAGGTACAAAGGAACTGCGTTGACGATTACATCCGAAAGAGCGAGGGGCAAGCCGGGTCGACAGGAGGGTAGTGACAGGGCTGGCGTGTGCGGAAGGTGTGGAGATTTGGAAAGAAGAGGAAGTCGGACTGTCGGACGCTCTGTCGGTGGCGTTTTTGGAAGCAAGCCGAGATGGCTCGCGTGGGGCAGTAGCGTGCAGGCTGGCTGCAGACGGGGAAGAGCGTGACAGGGTACTGGAGAGAAAGGAGAGGGAATATTTCTCAACAAGGTGTGGTCGACCCGCCCATTCGGTGTAGCAGACAGCAAAGGAATTAGTCTGTGAGTGTGTGTGGAAATAGAGGCAGCATAAAGTAGTGTGACTGTGTGACACCAGTCATCAGCAGCGAGGGAATGTAGGGTCGGTAGAAGTACCTCGTATCAGAATGGCCTATCGCAAAGATCTGCAGCGCCGACGATTCCATTCGCCGTTTGCCTTGACGCGTTTCTTACTCATCACCTCTTGGCAACGTCAAATCACTGTTAGGAACTTAGGACTACTCTCATCGAGATCCCCATCAACGCCCATTGCCCATACTTGTTCCCATATCCGCTCTTTAGGGCTCGCGTCCTGCGGGGAACCGTCAGCCCCTCAAACACTCTTCAGCAGGACCTTGCCTTATCAGACTCGGTGACTGGCAGAGCAAACACTGCAATGCTCAATGCCTTCACGACCGTGCTTGGTAGCTGGACCTGCAAGCACTGCTGGACAAGTGCAGATATTGTCATAGCCGGTCCTTCATCCGTGGTGATGACATTCGTTTCAAGACATCCCCTGCACGCGCGTATCGAAATATGCGTGACCGAGCTTGGCCATAACAGACAATTGAGCCCTGAACAATGTACCCGCAGTTGTGGCCTTGACAAGGCCTCAGTCACAACCTGCGCTGCTAGAAGTCTTGTTGAACTATCGAGCTGCCCTCTACCTAATCTCGACTATCGGTTGCAAGAACCGAGAATCGAAGGCTATCTTTAGTGACGACTAGGTCAGCAGCTACAGCTGCACCTAATTGTCTCATGTCGAGTCAGATTCCTGGTTCTTTCATGGGATCATACCAGCACTAGATATCGATCACGCATTGAGAAGCAATATTTCGGGCCGTCTTCTTGCTGGGAAGCAGCGGACACGTTGACCTTGAATACCAGATCTCGTTCTCTTCTTTCACTCAGTTGCGCGTTCAGCAAGTACAGTAAGGATGAAGTGGGCGCGAAGCTATGTCACACGTCCCTCTGATCATGGCACGGACGTACTGCGCAAAATCGAAGCACAGATGAGGCCGAGGAATTAATGACCGTTCAGGAACTTGCAGCAGGAAAATCAGGGACAATGCGGCGTGCCATGTGCGCGGTACTTTAGTTGATCACATGCGATTCAATCGACAGTGTCGTGTTCTCACCGAGACCGCAAGCATCGGCTTTGTTCGCATAGAAGTCGTTTCTATCCGAATTTCCATGTTTCGACAAGCTCAGACATTTGATTTTCGCTTTTGTACGCTGCTACGTGACCCAGTCGCGCAAGGGTCTCCAAGCTTAGATGATTGTGTGTGCACATGCTGACGAAAGTATGGCACTATCCCACCGAGCGACCTCCGAGTCTTCCACAAATGGCTTGATCCAAACAGCATGTGGTGATGGTTGAGGTTTTATCATTGTGGTACGATAACGAATTTCCGTGGGATGAAATCCAGACTAAGACTCTCCGAACACCAGACATCAGCTCTTCGTTGCTCCCTTTTGCCCGTAGATATAGTGGTCGAACTGCTCGTAGTTCAGGGAGTATGTTCACGCCAGATAAGGGTTGGCGCATTATTAGGGACGCTGGGAAGAGCTGACCTAGACAGTGCAAGCGTACTGAGCGCTAGTACTTGATATTCTCCCATTCTCCTGGCCTTGTATGATCGATTTATACTTCACCAGAGGTCATCTGTGAAATGTGCCTGCCAAGTGCCAAGCAAGATTCGGGTGTTCAGCCCTACGTCGAAGTGAAAGTGACGTATGACTTCGGAACGGCATCAACCTTCCCCTAGTCGACCGGGTCCAGTCCCGTCCACACGGGAGTTCCCTCTCGATATCCAGTTGGTAGCGTTCTCTCGATATCACCGTTGACATCCATGTATCGTTAGCCAGCAATTGCGCACTTCATTGCGCTCTTCACCTGATCTTCCCGGTTCGCTGTGCTATCTGACACTTTACCATCATCGGTGCTTGTTCGACGGTGGATGACGCAGCGTCTAGTCCTACGGCAGACCCAACATATTACTTTGCTAAGGTAGACAAGACCAGCAACGACAATTCAGAAACGCGCGAATACCCTCGTGTTTAGAGCCACTGGCTCTGCAACTCGTGCAGATAATCCATCCTCGAAGGGTTTTATGCGATGGCCCACCAAGGCGCTGCCGACTCCTATTACAACAACGGCTCTGCCCAGCCGCCACTGCAACCACAGATGCAGTATCCTCCCCAGGGCTACAACAGCAATGGATATCAAGAAGGTCCAGACTCCAGATACCAACAGCCTCCACCCAACTACGGGCAGAACTATCAGAACGCTGGCCCACCTCTGACGGATGGCAAGCAGACCTTTGACCAAGCTTTTAAGCTCGACAGACCCAAGTGGAACGATCTATGGGCGGGTATTTTGGTATGTCGGAATCCTTACCTCTGGCTTCGTACTGACTGTTCGGCTGACTTGATAGCTAATTCTCACATTCCTCGGGTTCGCTGCCGTCTCAGGCCTCTCATTACAAGGATATGCCGCGAATAAGAGTGGGAACGCTGGTAACGGGATTTATCACAATCCTAACAAATTCTCCTTGAACACCAACACGATCATACTATTCGCTTTCGTCCTAGCTGTTGCCTTTGTCGTCTCCTGGATTTACTTCATCATGGCACGCGCCTTTACAAAACAGTTCATCTGGATCACAGGCATCCTGAATATTGCCTTCGGAATTGGGACGGCTGTCTACTACTTTGCTCGGCATTATTACTCGGCGGCTGTGGTCTTTGCATTGTTTAGCATCTTCAGCATCATATGCTTCGTAAGCTGGATACCGCGCATACCTTTCAGCGTCGTGATGCTACAAACGGCAATGGACGTCGCGAAGAACTTTGGCCACGTTTTCCTAGTCAGCTTCATCGGCGGACTTGCGTCTCTACTCTTTGGCGCATGGTTCTCTGTCACTCTGGTTGCTATATACGTCAAATACGAACCGAATAGCAGCGGTAGGAACTCCTCATGTCAGTCCGGTAGCTCCAGCACCTGCTCCACGGCGAAGGTCATTGGTCTTATCGTATTCATTACCTTCGCCGGTTATTGGATCACAGAATGGATCAAGAATACCATGCATTCAGTTGTGGCAGGTGTATATGGTTCATGGTTTTTCTGCGGCGGCAAGCCGGGTGGGATGCCCAAGGGTGCAACAAGAGGCGCTTTCCGCCGTGCCATGACCTACTCTTTCGGCAGTATCAGCTTCGGCTCGTTGATAGTGGCGCTTGTCAACATGTTGCGCCAGGCGGTGAGCATCGCCCAGAGTTCGGAAGCAGGCCAGGGCAACATGGTTGCCTCTATCCTCTTCTGCGTGCTGGGATGCTTTATTGGTCTCTTGCAATGGGCTGTACAGTGAATTTGATCGACAGTTGTTCCTCCAGAATTCCACTGACATATCTGGTAGGTTCTTTAACCGCTACGCTTTCTCCCACATAGCCCTCTATGGAAAGGCCTACATCCCCGCCGCCAAAGACACCTGGACAATGATGAAAGACCGGGGCATTGACGCTCTTGTGAACGATTGCCTGATCGGGCCAGTCCTAACCATGGGCTCGACCTTTATTGGCTACCTTTGTGCCTTCCTCGCATACCTGTACCTCGAATTCACTAAGCCAGCATACAACGCCGGCGGCACCTACACGCCTGTTGTAATGGCGTTCTCCTTTCTGATCGGCCTGCAAGTATGCCAGATCTTCATGACGCCGATAGGAAGCGGCGTCGACACCATCTTCGTGGCTGCGGCTTGGGATCCCCAGATTTTGATCAGGGATCATCCGGATATCTACAACAGAATGGTGACTACCTATCCGAAAGTACAGCAAATGATCCATGCATGAGTCTGGAGGATGGTAGGTGTTGTAGTGGGTAATGGGACACTGCATTGGACCAGGTTAGAACAAGGTTTGCGAAGACAGCATATTAAGAGCGCGGACACAGAGCTTAGACCTTTAGTATTTTCTCTCCCTAATAATACTAGTCTCATTCATCCATGCGACTTCAGGGGCTCAGTGTGCAATTCATCCAAGGCCACGACGTCTCGTGCAGTCACGACCACGAGCCCCTAATTAGCATTTTACGTCGATATCTCAGGAATTGCCGCGGTCATCTCCCCTTTCGATACGGTCTTCCCATCTGCTCAGGTATCTCATCAAAAGGTCTACACCTTCCATCTCGAGACGCCCACATGCTAGGGCTATACATGTCCACCACAACAAGACGTTTGAAGTGGAAAATCATCATTCCCTTGTACCTCTTGTGCCCAAGTGATGATGTCTATATCACGACACCCGAAGAATTGAGCAACAAATCCATGCACAATGTTCTCTGCCCTCGAAATCCATGATTCTTGCTTACTATCCTCTTCAAACATTTGAGAAATCAGGGAGTCTTGACCTCAAGTTTTATTCGATCAAGAAAAAATATTTGGAGTAGGAAACAGGAGAGGAGACGATATCAAGAAGGGAATTGGGTGAATGCAGCAGCTCCCTATTAGTTTTCTACGCAGGAAGCTTGCCTGTAGTTTTATAGGGGCATTATGGATTGGATCCTCGAAAAGTGAACGGGTCAGAATGTTATCGACGGTGTAGATCCTTGCAGGGCCATAATTAGTCGTGCGGGCCTCAATATGCGCTCCAGTGTATGACTTCTCAGTTTAGACTTTTCTAGTACACACACCATTATGCAAGAGAAGTGCCCACCACAGCCAAGCTCTGGGATGACCTTCAGATCATCGAGCTCGGAAGGTTGACATCCTATGCTTTCGTCTAGTGCGGTACACTTAGTGTACACCATTCAACGGACAAGTCCGCTCACGACGGGATAGCACCATAGAGAGAGAAAGAGTAGGCTACGTTTTATCTATCTCATTTCGCCGATACATTGAGCTCTCTTACTCTGCATGGCAAGAATGGAGATTCTCAACATCCTCGACATGCAACTCTCACGATCCGATTTTTGGTACATTCACTTTCCAAAACAACGCCAGGGGATATCTTCGTGAACGCCGATGCATACGTCGTTACCTCAACGTGTGCTCTATCCTCAACCGTAACGCCTGGCATTGCTGCGTCCTCTGCTCATCCAGCCCGCTCTGCATCAACACCTGTAGCAACTGTGATACCCCTGCCGCATTGCTTTCGCCCCCAAACACTGCCTCCGCCCCGCGACTCGTCTCTCTAAACCACAGACTGATCACGTAGATCAGGTCGTTGGCGATATACCGTCGGTTGCGACCTTGGAAAGGCGCTTCCTCGTTGTAGAACATGCCTTCGAGCACGGACACGAGTGACTCGTAGGGAACTTGAACGTCGATGAAAGTGTCCATAACCCAGGTCTCAGGGCCGACGTTGTTTTGGAATTCGTACGCGTAGCGCTTGAGCATGGGGACGAGGTCGGGGATGGGGAACATGCTCTCTGAGAGGTTCAGGCGGTTTCCGAGACTTCGAACCTTCTCACTGATTGCTTCGTAAGGCAGGGGTTCTCCTTGTTCTGCGGCTCCTTCGTGGACCCGTTCCAGAAGGTTTTGCCAGGTCGTCTTGATGTCGCTGGGGTTTCGATGGTCGGCTGCTTGGTAGATTAGGATGCAGATGTCGAAGTAGCCAGCCTGATCGGCATAGTCATTGTAGAGCTGGGTAACGCTGATAATCTGACCGTTCAGTGCTTTGATGACTTCTGGTCTTCTTTGGGCAGTAACCCTCTCATCAGCTTTCAGCCGCTGCAATACATCGTCTTGAATATTGGCCACGTCTAGCAGATCAGAGACCTCCCGCAATAACACCTGGCGTGTCTGACGTGAACCCCCGAGCACAGGTGTGGAGGCGTTTGCTTTTGCCCTACTGAGGTACTCTATTCGTCGATCCAGCGTCAATGTGAAGGCGCTCTTTGCCAAGGCTAATTGGACGGCTGCTGCATCGTGGTAGCGCTCCGACTGCATGTGGTACTTCCATAAGAGATCGGCGTGGGCAATGTCATCCGAAGATTTCCGTTGCAAGTACGAGATAACATACGGTGACTGGATCTCAAGCAAGCGATCCGCTCGACCCTGTTCAAGATACCAATCGTATAGATCGGTCTGGAAGACCTCATCTTCTGAGCTGTCAATGACCTCATAGGCTTCTCTTCTGCGCTTTGCGGCAGCAGTGAACTGTCCTTCTATTATATCAGGCGCTTGGGACGAAGCCTGTTCCAGGCAATGTACTACTTCATGAATTAGATTGTAGCACTGTTTTCGTGACTGGAAGACAGATGCCCGTGAGTCCTAGGGCCGTTAGCAATTATAGCTGAGAGCGCATTACTGGACTTACATTTGCTGGCCGGCCTTCTTGTATCCACGTGAGCGCGCGGTTTCCACGATCTGAGTCCTGGGCGACATTGAGAGAAAGTTGGATTGCTCCAGCATAGAATTGCGTTGACACATAGTGTTGCACCGCCCACTGCAGTTGTTCCGTCGAGAGATTCGAGACGACCTGCTTGAAGAGACTTAGACTCTCGTTTAGTAGGTTTCGCCCATATTCTGAGTCGCTGCCTGCCTCCGACGCTCTTTCTACTAGCTCTTGCGCTTTAAAAATCTTGACATCATCCGCACTGCAAAAGCTACCGCATCGCCGCCGCAGTGCTTCTGCGACAACCTCAACATTGGATCCCTGAGCGATGTTCCGTTTAACAATCGCCTTGACTAGGTCTTTGGCCAATTCTCTCCCGTTTCCCGTGCTGAAGAGAGCTTCGTAGGTTAGATTGCGGACTTGTTGCCTCACATCATTCGGCAGAGATAGCACGATCTCCTCGATACGCTCATCGAAAAGAACTAACACGAAAGAGATGCCTTCAATCATGTGGTCAATAAGTACGACTAAGGCGTGGAGCGCTCTATGTTCGGCTTGGAGAGTCACTTCTTCTTGCTTGCTCGACACTCGTCCCAGCGCACCAGGGCCTGCAAGACCCTCGATAAAACTCTTGTTGGTATCCAAGAACTCCTTTAGTTTCGTAAGGTCTTCTTGAGTATTTCGGAGTTTACCAAGGCTGACCGCAGGTGATACCGAAAGACCTCCTGTGGGCGTTACCATCTCCCGTGCAACAGGGGCTTTCCAAATTGATCGGACAAGTCTCGCGACGTACAGCGACAGGCCTTCGTGTCTCGGTGATGGTCTCACCAGGTCGATAGCTGGGGTGGACTGATCCATGACTGAATTTTCATTATACTGAGGCTTTCCACCAAAGTCAATGAAAGCTTTCCGCGCATGTTCGAGGACTTCTGGGTCCGTGACCCGTGATACTCGTAGGTCGGATGTAACATCAACTCCTTGTCCGCAAGCCACTGCCAGTGCCGTTGATGCCGTTTCTCCCCGACCATATAGCCGAATGAACTTCTTAGTCTCGCCTTCAAGTCCATCATCACCACCACCGGTTCGGATCGTACTTGCGAAAATATCCACAAGCCTCCGTCTTCGTAGCGTGTGAACGCCCGTGTTGGTCAAGATGGCAACTTCAGAGGCAGGCTTATCGTACTGTACAGCAAGCTCATTCCCAAAGCCAACTGGTGACCATGCAGCAGAAAATGGTGCCGAAGCAAGTCCTATATCCTCAGCGCGGCCCCCTAGGTTTAGCCACAAGCCCAGCTCAGCGTATCTTGAGTGCCGCGAGGGATCCTGAGGGCGACCTATCCGGCCAGTATCTGGGGCGGATATGAAAAGACTATCTGATTGTGCTTGAGCGTCCTTGGAGACCAAAGCGAAGAAGAATCCAGGTGCGTATCTATGAGCGCTTCGCGTCTGCATTAAAGCCTTAGATGACGTATTAATGCCTTGATTACTGCTGTACGTCGACATCTGCATAGAACTGGAGTTTTGGTCTTGCTGCTGCGGAGCAGGATCTGCGGGTGGGAACTTGACGTGTTGTACCTGCATGTTATTGGGCGCATTGGCGGAATCGGTGATAGAGCCCCAACCGTAGGACGATGTGGCACTCATGAATATACGACAGCCGGTCGATGTGGTTGCCATAAGGTGCAATTTCGAAGCCTCTTGTGAAGAAATAGGATAGATGGAAACGATTTGCATGTTAGGGGAAATCAGTTCCGATTGAGATGTCATGTGTGCGATATTGTTCAGGACCTGATTCAGTGGCTTTGTTATGACGAGACTGAGACCACCGTTCTGAGTGATGTGGAATGTACGGATCGTCGACTTAGACGATAATGTATAGAGCAACTTTCGGGTGTCATCCACGATGATTTGTTCGACGTGCTCTTGCTGTGGCTTTTGACCGAATGGAGAGCTTGGGACGAATGCAGATATACCTCTGCTAGTGTGGCTGACCTTAACGCATCGCTGTTGGAACCAAGTTTCTTCCTGTTTGTAGACGACCTCATAAAGGTCGTCACTGGCCCTGCCGGAGAAGAATATCCGTCCTGTGGCAGGCGACCCCTCAATTGCATTGACGTCGATACCGCGAACGGAAACAACGAGACCTGTTTTATACAGCGCGAGAGATTTACCACCAGTTGGCGCTGGTTCCGTAGATACACCGACAATGATAACATCCGCTGTCGTGGCTACAACCAGCAATCGATTAATCTGGGGTCTAAACACCCCTGCTCTTGGTACGACGAGTCTAACGGCTGTGATTGTGTTGTTCTGCTCCTCGAAGCCAATCAGGTCCGCATTAGGCAATGTATAGTCCCAGATATAGAGCGCGTTATCGATAGATACCCAAGCGTGATTCACGTCCGCGAAAAGCCCCATCGCAGTTGAAACTTGGGCTCGATTGTATTGTTCGAAGATTTTGTCAGGGATGGCGTAGATTTTGGCCCTCTGAAACGGAGCCCATGCGGACTGTGCCGAGATGTCATAGTCGGAAGAAATACCCTCTGTAGACCGAGTGAGCCATGTAAGAGTCGCCTCGATGCTCCGGAGCACTCACGACCAATATAATTATCTAATTCAGGATACCTTGACTCCTGATTCAATGTCTCATTGATACTTCTGGCGGCGCGCTCGATTGGCTTCAGATCCCCTGCTGTCGATTTGCCAATACTCTGCGTTTGCTGAGGCTGCACTGACAGTGCCTGTCCACCTAACTTGGGACCATTTTGTTGCTGCTGTAATGGCGCGGGAACGGAGCGAAAGGCAGGCTGAGAATTAGAGCCCATTTGGAACTTGTTGAAAGCAGGCGTTTGAATGTAGGCACCAGGTAGGGCTTTGGGTGGTGTTTGTGGAATTAAAGACATGCTGCAAAAGCGAATCGCGAAACGTAGCGCACCGCCAGCGTCCTATATGCAAGACCATGGAGCGACCGTTGACTTTCATTAGAAGATCTGTGAGATTTTAAGACATGGTGAGTAGGCATACATCGGGGAGGAAGATATTGTCAATATTCATTCACTCAATCGCGTTCCAGAGACATCAGAATTGACCTTTAAACCGGGTACGCTATTTTAAGCTCAGGAACCGGAATTGTTCCGCACGCATGTCCGGTTCTGAGCTCGAAGAAGAACACCAAGCATTGTGCTATCGTCGTCCTGATATGTCAGGGCCTCGCGTTCCCATGGCCAGTCTGAGCGCCGGTGTACGCTTACGGAGGGTATGCTTGCGCTGTTCACATACGATCAGACGGTTCGCGACTGCCACTATAGATGCAACTCAGGAAAAAAGCTTAGAGCCACCGATGTTGCTCAAAATGCGTTCTGATATGAAAGATGCCATGAGATCCAAAGATAGCAATCGGTCAGTGTCACGTCACTCAATGGTCTCCATGATCCACCCAAGCTTATATACCCAATGACAGGCTTGACGTTCTCCGTGGAGTTTTTGGTGCTGCATCGAATGCCTCGAAAACTCCGGTACCGATCAATTCAGATTCTCGCGTTCTAGTCTTGCTTCAGAAACAAGCAAAGTCTTCCAGAGTTGCAGCGGCCGAATTTGAGGCTGCTAAGAGGGTAGACCTCAAAGCCAAAGAAGACGCGCAGCTTGCCGTTCTGGAGGAATACATCGGCACCATACCTACTGTAGGAGACGACGAGATTGAAGAAGCTGTCACTAAGATTCTGGCAAACTTGAAGGCGAACGGGAACCACACTCACTATGGCAACGTCATGCGCGACCTCACCGGCCGCAATGGGATTTATGCTAGCAAGCCCCTAAACATGGAGCGCGTTCACAAGATAGTACAAAAGAAGATCGCGGCGCACGAGAAGAAGTGGTTTTAATTAAGCGAAAAGGTCAATGGACCAATCCTCCGAGGCTGTTCAAGTTCATGGAGCATCATTCTCCATTCACACAGAGAAGCGCACATGTATATAAGATTCCGAGGATCCTTGTGAAGGGACTACAGAGACGTCGTTCCGCGGAGGCACGCTTATCTGTCGGACTCACACATCAAACGTGGTATCGACTCGCAAGATCGGGTGGTGAGGGTGTATGGTGTTGAAGGTCAATGTCGCTTTCGCCAGTGTCCAGTGCAGCTGTAGGTGTATACCTGAGAACATATCTTTGCAATCCTACTCTAGTCTAATACTGTATCAAGTGGACATGTCTTTCCATTGCAGCCAACGTTTGGGTGATTAATATATAACTCACAGCAGTCAAGCCTTGTGTCGTTAGTAGAACGTCTTCACACTATTACAACGTCGTTGCTGACAAAGGATCCGAATACCATAGCCTTGCTCGAACTGGCGCTGGTTTCGAGCAGTGATTTCTCGACAGCCAAGAGAACATGAGTGGTACGCACGAGCAGTTCTAGAGACATTAGCTTGGGGCCATTGTAAGAAACAAAGATAAAATTTGTCGCCATTCAGAATAAACTTGGCTGTGAAATCAGATTCGCAATGAAGGTCTGTGGGAAGTCTAAGAAAACTGCCTGTCTACCCACCTTCAAGTTCCAAAGAATAGCTGACCGCTTGGTCTTCGTCTTTGTGAATCAAAATGGACTCGTGTCTTCGCCACCTTCGCTCTTTCACATGTGCACGTATTCCTATGTTTCTGGCATTATCGGCCCAGATAATGCGACGATACTGACACTCATTCTCCAAATCCGTGGGCTTGATACTAGGACCGTCAGGGCTTTGCGCGCCTTCAGCGAGCCAGTCCCTCCAAATCCTGGGGGTCGTCTTCCTCAGAACGTCAACGCAGCTGAGAAAGACCCCTCTGCGTGGACCCACTTGGACCAGATTGACGCTGACACATAGTTGGGAGAAAAGCTCATGCGAGTCCAGATTCATGGTCTGAGACACCAGTTCGATGGACTTGGTAGGCTTTGATAATGGACCGTCATAATATGTCCTGCTCCCCGGGACATCCCCGGCTGGATGGGAGCGGAAAGGTGGATCTGCGTCTGGTCTTTGAGGTCGAAACCGCGAGTAGAGTCCTCGAAGTCTGCCCAGGCGGTTGTCCTTCTCAGAAGCCTCATATATCCAACCTTGGCCTTCAATCTCGTCACTCAATCCTGGCGTCCCGAGATAATCGCAAAAGAGATACGGTTCAGTATATTGCGCGGATGGGTGATAACATTCAAGGATCAGCTTGCGGTCCTCGAGAGATGCAGCCACCAGAAGCCGCGCGTGTACGATTCGGAGGACCAGGTTCTGGAAGCGATGGCTGACCGGTATCAATTGCAGCAACGAATCTGTGGGGATCGGAAGGAGCACGTGAATCAATATCTGCGTAACATCAGTATCATTGCATCCATCCCCGGGACAAAGGAAGCTGACCTCATTAGGTAGATCGAATAAAGCTGGCATTGTAGCAATCAAGGCCAAGCACCCTGGCAACACACCACGAGTTGATGATGGACGACCGTACTTGCCTCCACGGTACTATGACAGCCGTTGGGAACCCCGCGCTCTTAGAGCAATTATGCCGAAGGCGCGTATGGTCCACCCACAGTGACCCCGCCATTGTTCGGACGTCAAAGAGCGCTTTGAAAACTCCACGATGCCGGAAGCTATTCTGAATGATATATCACATCGACGATACAATCCTCTCCGAGGAAGCTGGCTTCTAGTGTCCCCGCATCGCACGAAGAGACCCTGGCAGTAGGTCTCGGTTGAGCCAACGCAGTATCGTGGGTAGACTGAAGACATGCAGAGGGCAGCGAGAAGCCTTGTCGGAATCTTCTTTGCCAGCTTACGATCCCTCATGTTACCTTTGCCCCGGCAACAAGCGAGCACAAGGCGACAGTAATCTGCAATACGAGAGCACATTCGTTTTCGTGAACGACTACAGCGCTGTCAAGGAAGGGCAACCAGAGTATCGGCCCTCGGACGAGGATGGAAGTATGTAGTGCTCTCACAGAAGGATGGGTGTAGGGATTGACCATTGCAGGCCTGCCCTCTCTTCTCCTTCGCGCAGAGGCTGTCACAGGAAAATGCTACGTGATCACATTCTCTCCCTCCCACAACCTCACTCTAGCCGACCTTCCTTCCTCATCGATACTGCCAGTCATACGAACATGGACCTCCCTGTACACAGCTCACATCTCGCCTTCTTCACCGTTAGCGAAAGTATCCGCACCCACAACCATGGCCCCCATGAGCCATCAAGACCAGCTTTTCGCCCGTCCTAATGCCCAATATCGGTTCATGCAGATCTTCGAGAACAAAGGTCAGGCGATGGGCTGCTCAAACCCGCATCCACACGGGCAAGTCTGGGTAACGACGGGGATGCCGGAAGAGCCGGGTCTAGAGCTCGAGCAGCTGAGAAAGTATCACCGTGAGCAAGGAGGTGCGCATATGCTGGTTGACTACGCTTCTCTCGAATCGAAGCAGCAAGAACGTATAGTCTTCGAGAACGCTGCTTTCATTGCGTGTTGTCCATGGTGGGCTACTTGGCCCTTCGAGGTCATGATTATAAGTCGAGAGCACAAGCGCGCATTACCAGATTTCACCGAAGAGGAAAAAGAGCAGTTGGCTGAGTCGATTGCCGAGGTCACAAGACGATATGACAACCTGTTCGAAACTCGATTTCCGTATAGCATGGGATTACACCAGGCGCCACTTGAGGGTACGGATGCGGAGATCGAGGCCAGCCATTTCCACATACATTTCTATCCTCCACTCTTGAGAAGTGCGACAGTGAGGAAGTTCCTAGTTGGGTGGGTCGCTCCTCCGTACAATGCGAGAGCGTGCTGACTCTTGCTTAGATACGAATTAATGGCGGAACCACAAAGGGACATCACGCCCGAGCAGGCTGCTGCTAGGTTGAGAGACTGTGGCGGAGAGCTTTATCGGATGAGGCTTGAATAGCGTTCTGGCTGGGCAGCGGTCTCGTTACGAGTGTACGTACTGTGTGTGGTTTTTCGAATGTTAAAGATCGCCCGTGGACCTCATGCAGCATTCCCTATGATTCGCCAAGTGCCCTTGTGGATAAAACATGTTCTCAAGAAGCTTTCTTTCCTCTGTCTCTTTCCATTTTCCTCAACGCCCTTTTCCTTATGCTTTCATGCATGGTCTTATTAACCCCCACAACCAATTCATTTGAGATTCCCGCAAATGTGACCAAGCTCCATTGCATGATTGCATGCGTCCAGTATGGTGTACTCGTCCACCCCCAACCTTGCGCTCCACCTGTGCGTCCCAATCTCACGAGCACAGCCTTCACGAAGCCCCTCGCGCTAGGAACCATCCAGGATGGCTTCCGTATCTTCGACATTGCAGACGTTACAAGATAGCTTTGCACCAGCTCGACCGTGACGCCGTGGGGAGCTAATTCAGAGCCCAGCGCTGTAGACCATTGCTGCAAGAAAGCTTTGCTCCCGCTGTACGTTGCTAGTAGCGGTGTTGGAAGGAGGCCGCCGAAGGAGCCCATCGTCAGAATGAGCCCCCGTTTACGCTGTATCATGCCCGCTGCTATGATTTGCGTGACTTTCAGAGTAGCCATGCAGTTGATCGTAATAATGTCATTCATTTCATCCTGCGGTGTCTGCACGAACGGCACTGGGATGTCATGGCTCTTCCCAACATTGTTGATCAGGATTGCTACGTCGAGACTGTCCACCAAGTCCTTCAATCTCGCATATTCGGCGTCGCTGGCAGACGCGAAGTCTATGGCGAGTATTTTGGTAACATTGGGCCGGGGAGATTTGGATTGTATGGTTTCGGCAAGAGCTTGGAGTTTGGACTCTGTGCGAGAGACGAGGAGAATGTTGAAGCCGCGCTGAGAAAGCTGTACGGCGAATTCTTTGCCAATGCCGTCCGAAGCACCAGTTACGACGGCCCAGCTGGAACGGGGTCCGAAAGTCCGGAGCTGTAAAAAACAATGTGAGCATGCTATATAATACGATAGCGACGAAGGGGGATTTTGCAAGATAGAAGCTTGAACATACTGGAGTGCCAGGGAATATGAAGAGACTGAATATCAATCTTAGAAAGCTGATGAGCTTCGACCCCAGGAAGAGGAAGCCGATCAAGGAAAACAGTATGGTCCAGGGACTATAATTAGCCAAGATCCTCGGTGGAATGACTCCAGGCCCACTCGCATCAGAATTTTCCATTACTGTCCTGATATCGCAAAGCAATTGGGATTAATGTGCTCGACCTAGAGGACTGAAGGTTAGGTTTGCTGGTAGGTCGAAGTCAGCGCTAACCGAGAACGAGTCACCAGAAGTCGATGACAGCTCAAGCTTGAAGTTGTCACATCTGAATTTATGATTTCAGCCACGATTGTATATAGGGATGTCAAAACGTCCTATATTACGTGTTGCGACTGCTTCGACTTGTCTATGGTACAATGGAGCTCCACCAATTTTCCTCGCACCGTTGCTGGCAAGCGGCAATTGCTCTTCCCACCAGACGACTCAATTCTCAACATCAGCCCCCTTGATGAAGCGACGGAAGATGCAGAAGCGCGACAGTAATCCTAGTCGAGGTGTCTCTGCATTGAGGAGAACAGGGTTGAGGCACCCTGTGAGCATGTCCAAGGTACCGTTGCCGCAACCAGTACTCGATCCCGCAAAACGATCGAAGCCTACCGTCGACGAGTCTCACGGCCTCTGGGGCTTCTTCAATGAGCAAAGAACCACACTTTCGACGCCAGACGAGGATATTCAACATGGTACGGGCTTTTCAGCGCTCCCGTCATAACTTCATTCGCTAATTCCTCTTTCCTAGGTCGATCATGGACGGTTGAAGAATTACGAAACAAATCTTTCGAAGACCTACACGCGCTGTGGTGGAAGTGCTGTAAGGAACGGAATATCATTGCAACGCAAGCACATGAGCGGAAAAGGGTCGGGAGATTATATGGTGATGTGCAGGCGCAGCACAGGGTAAGAGCGGTATGTTATTTGTCTTGCATTGATATGCCCAAATCCAGAAAGTAGTATTGATGCTGCCTGCAGGTCCAGCAAACACAAAGAGCAGTTAAGCACGCTCTTACAGAGAGATACTATGCTTGGGAGGATGCCCGCCGCGCAGCTCTGAAAGACCCAGAGGTCAATCTTCAACCGTCAGACGGTGCTCCTGCCTATACACCTAGCCCATATGATGTATGTCCTTTATTATTCCCTTCCTTGCACTTTTTGACCCCCAGCAGGAGACCTTGGAGGAATCCTACGAAGAGGAGTCAGAAGAGCAGCCTAGAGCAGCAGCGGCGGGGGCTTAGAACGTGGATCCGAGAGTTCAGCATGCATAGGAATGTATTGTATAGCCGATATCATACGGAAAAGCTAGACATCGCTTGGGATCCAGTGTTCTTAGACGTTGTTTTAGGCCAGCTTTTATCCAAACCCATGATGAGCGGCTACGGCGTGCGATTACGATGAGAAGGACGAGGATTCATACAATGGTTCGTTTCGAAATCATCCTAGGGATCTTCCACTGAAAAAACGCTTGGGAATGTCTGGCCTCTTTCTGGAATTTTGCCCTTGATTTTTCCGTATGACAGTTGTTCAAATCTAAGAATAAAGGTTGTTTGACTAGTAGAACAAGCTCTGCACTTCTAATGTACATACGTTTTGTAGTATTTGAAGATATTGTGAAAACTTAAGAAGCTCTTGATCGCAGTAGCAGAATAGTATTCCAACGCATAAAGTCTTGCCACAGCAACAATTCTTGCAACTCTTGATTATTTTTATCAACTAAAGCAGAATTAAAGATCGCAAAGCGTCTAGAATAACATTAACGAACCTTCGATCATGTTAGATAGACAAATCAACTCTTTGTGGAAAGTCGAGGGCGAATTTATCAGAAAACGCCAAGCATGCCGAAGCGTTTTGACTGAAATGCTTGGCGTTGTGCGATGCATTCATGTTCTCCTGTCGAGTCCCAGTATTTATTATATCAGACGACCTTAGATTCTCCAACACTTTGAACTAATCATAGTTCGCAAGTTTCTTATCGAGCTGCGCATATTCTTCCCTGCGATCAGCACAATGGACGAGATTGCACCGGAATATGACGTGGTAGTTCTTGGGACCGGTAATTGCCCCTCCATTGTTGAAGGCCAGAATGACTGACTATATAGGCCTGACCGAGTGTGTCTTGTCTGGGTTAGCTCACACACATCTGCAAAATCGGGTCGCCCCCGCTGACCCTGATCAGTGTGCTGAGTGTGAAAGGGAACAAGGTTCTCCATATCGACCGAAACGACCACTACGGGGGTGAGGCCGCGTCGGTCAACATAGAAACTGTACGTAAGATTGACTTTTGGTCAGAGGTCTAGATCTGAAATGCAAGATAGCTCTACAAGAAATATGGCAACTACAACAAGGGCGAGGAGCCTTGGAAGAAATTTGGTCGTGTCAATGACTGGAATATCGACTTGGTGCCAAAGCTACTCATGTCGAACGGCGAGTTGACGAACATACTCGTCTCGACAGATGTCACAAGATATCTCGAGTTCAGGCAGATCGCAGGGAGCTATGTTCAGGTCGGGAGCGGTGCAAAGGCGACGGTCGCCAAAGTGCCGTCGGATGCTAGTGAAGCACTAAGATCGCCGCTTATGGGGCTGTTCGAGAAGAGAAGAGCCAAAAAGTTCTTGGAGTGGGTAGGAGCGTTCAAGGAGGACGATCCTGCGAGCTATGGAGGTAGCTACAAATCGAAGGCCCATGTCCGCCAATGTTGGGGCTGAAACAATACATAGGGCTCAAGCTCAATCAGTGCAGCATGAAAGAAGTCTACGACAAGTACGGCCTTGAAGCAACAACCCGGGACTTCATCGGTCATTCTATGGCTCTATATCAAACCGACGAGTACATCAATCAGAAAGGCGTAGCAAAAGAGACCGTACAGCGAATCAGATTATATGTCAATTCAATGGCACGGTACGGAAAGTCACCTTATATCTATCCCTTGTATGGTCTTGGCGAGCTGCCGCAAGGTTTTGCTCGTCTATCGGCGATATACGGTGGCACTTACATGCTTAATACCACTATTGATGAAGTAATCTATGATGGCAACAAAGCAACGGGCATCAAAGCGACCATGAAAGAAAGAGGCGACGAGAGCGAGGGCATGAAGTTCTCAACCAAAACCAAGAAGATCATAGCTGATCCGTCCTACTTTCCCGGCAAAGTCCAGGTCACAGGACACTTGCTGAAGGCTATCTGCATTTTGACGCATCCAGTCCAATATACAGATAACAATGACTCTGCTCAGCTCATCATTCCTCAATCTCAAGTTGGCCGCAAGAACGGTAGGCAGGATCTTTGGATAATGACATGCATTTCTGACGGTATGTGTAGATATCTACATCGCCATTGTTTCATCTGCACACAACGTATGCCCGAAAGGATACTATATCGCCATTGTGTCAACCATTGCCGAAACATCGAGTAACCATCACCTTGAGCTACAGCCTGGATTTGAGAGACTGGGTAAGATCGAAGAGCGATTTCTAGGGCCACCTATTCCTCTGTATGAGCCGCTGGAAAGCGGCAACAACGACAACATCTTCATCTCGAAGAGCTACGATGCAACGAGTCATTTTGAAACTACGACAGGTATGCAAACCTGTATGTAACGAAGAGACCTAGCGCTAACTCGAATGTAGATGATGTGAGGGACATTTACCAGAGGGCCGAGAAGGAGGAGCTGATTGTGCAAGGTCTGCGGGAGGGCACCAATCTCGTCGCTGAAGAGTAACAGTACGTATCAAGCTACGAGCTCATGATCTATGCACATAGGCGGCTGTTGTGGCGTTATGCAGTTGTTGCATTGGGAGCGTTCGGCGTGACCAGATTTGAATAGCATAGGGACATCCAGATTACCGAGAAATGCTACAGGTCATGTCCTTCCGGTCTTACGAAACGAACAATTGGTATCTTGATGGCACTGGTTGGATCAGCCTATCCAATGCCTGATTAGGTGGCGTAACGGCCGTGCGTGCGTGGCGCTGTGGTGAATTGACTTTCAACGCTGGTTGCCCTACTTCATCTTACTCCCTCAAGAGTCATCATCGGACTTGTGGACCGACCAGTGAACCGTCATTATCAAACGGTCAAACCTACAAGTCGAGCTAACAGATACTTGAACGCTTTCCAGTCTTATACAACATTATCTGGAAGCCTATGAGCGTTCGGCTCTGCCAATACCGAGAACATTCTTCCGAGGTGGAATCTGAAGACAGCCATAGACGCTGTGAGTTGAAAGACCTCTACTTACCCCCAAGCTTTGGCTTATTTGCACACGCTTGGGATCACCGATGCTGTTCAATTCATCCGGAGCTTAATTTCACCGGGATGTTGTTCCAATGCCGATCAGAATCTACTACCAACGCCGCAGTCGCAAACTGAAGTGGAGTGACTGAGACCTTCACAACAGCTCCCTATCGGGCTGTCCAGCTTTCAGATTCCTTGCGATTATCTCCACGCATGACCTGCATTACATTGCGTTCAAACGTCATTCTATCTCCTTCACTTGACTCTCATCGCATCCTCTTGCCTATTCTAACCTGATCCTCCCCAGATTTAGCAATGCGGAGCACTTCCATCCTGGTGTGAGAGGCAATCTTCCACCCGACCCTCGGAAGTAAGTGATAGTATTTCTCAGAAACCTGCAGCGACTTTCTATATCAGGTGTGCTAACTTGAGATATCAGATTCGAGCTCGTATCTTTCCATCTAGCTTTTGTTCAACTGAGTTCTCAGAGCACAATTTGGACTCGTGTAGCCACTGGGCCGGCTGTCCCAGCTTCCAGTGCGAGAGAGCAAAGCAGCAGGTCAACGCAACCACGTGAACACTCCCTACCTACCACTTTTTCACAAGCCTTCAAGTCCACGAGCGATCAAAGACCTCAATGCCATCAATCTGATTCCTTCACTACCTTGGCAACCTCTACTGGCCTTGATTGAGATGCTTGAGAGATGCCGGCGCCCTCAATCTCCCTCGTCGAACTGTAATTTAACTACGGACGCTACATCATTCGCGCACGCTCCTCCGATTAGCAGGACAAGATGTCGAATATGATCGGTGAAGACATGAGCGGGTACGATATCGTTATCACTGACCTCGTCCCAATACTGATCTCTGGCGCTAGATTGTTGTCGGGTCCAGGAGTCAGTATTTTCGTAGGACCCAAGAGAAAGTGCTTCGTCGTTCACGCAACACTCCTCTGCCAATCGTGCGCATGTTTCAAGAGACGTTTGAGAGGCATTGAGCAGAACGAGGACGCCAATAAGGAATTCTACTTGCCAGACGACGACGCCGAAGTTTTTCAGCTCTTTCACACTTGGCTATACTCGCAGAAGCTCAAATCCATAGTGAAGAGATGCAAAGAGAAGGGAGGTACTTTCGAAGACGATCATATCGGTAGTACAGATCTCTACTTCAACCTGTATTATATGGCAGAAGCAAGAGGGTTGCACAGCCTACAAAACTTGACGATGGACCGATTGCGCCAGTATTACGCTACGGAAAACAGGATATCCGGCTCCGAGCGTTGCAATCAGGTGTATCAAAGAACCAACCCTGGATCGCCTCTGAGGAGTCTAATGGTCCAGCAATTCCTCTCGATCTATACGGAGAAGAAGCAAACGAGCGAAATAGCGGCCAAAGCGCTGTGTGCTCGGCTGCAAATGAAGAAGAGCGAGACATTCATGGTCGACATGTTCGAAGCTATGCGGCGAAGAGTTGGCAAGAAGGCCTGGCAATCCCCTAACGACAGAGACGGCTGTGTTTTTCACTACCACGATCTTGGACAAAGGTGTCAGGACTCAGAGACTTGATGAGCGATGGCGACGTTCTCACAGCACATGGTTTCCGTTGAACATCGGCGGTTTCGTCTTGAAGGTAGTGGAGGATTTTCCTACAATATTCGGTCCCAAGTCTGGCGATTTTAGCAGTCTTATACGGCGTTGTTGGGCGAGCAGATATTCTAGGCGTCAGGTTATTTATTATCAAGCCATGAGCGGGTTAAGTCTCCGACATGAAGCTGTGGAGGCACATGGCTGCTACTAGAAGCTAGGCAAGATACAGTAATTATCCATCTCCGTGCCTGTAACAATGTATGCCTGAATCGAATCGACGAGCGCTGTTCACGCCGCTTTTACTGCATCACACACCTTCGTAACGTAACAGGTACCCATTAACAGTTCGAGTTATCTGCCAATGGAATTTGAGATGCGAAACAGTTCGGCGTATACAAGACAACATCTTTGGCAATCCGACCGATTCAGTCCAATAGGTCAAGCGTTATTGAGTCCTTTGTCTTGGAGAGTGGAATTTGATGCTGAAATCCACTTCTTTGGCGTGCAACGCTGAGAAACCAGCCTAAGTGGGCAACAGCAAACGTGGGCCTGTGATGCCGGAGACTCGGTTGATGAGCGACTTCGGGGAACCCCGCCGTAATGAGCAAAGTGTCTAAGGAAGTACTATTCTCACTCAAGCCTATCCCGTATTAGGGTGTCTGCCGCCCATTCATCGTGTATGGTAAGCAAATGGGTTCCCTATGGACTTCCATGCCACTTCATCTGGCTGTATGCGGCTAGCGCGACACTGATGCAGCTCGACCCGTAAATATTTACAGCGCGTCATTCGACAGCTAGATTTAAGACCTTACACATAACTTTTGCGCATCATGAAGGTGGTTGAGATTGTGATCGATGGATTCAAAAGCTATGCCGTTCGGACTGTTATCAGCGGCTGGGATGAGAGTTTCAACTCTATCACAGGTCTCAATGGCAGCGGGAAATCCAACATTCTGGACGCCATATGCTTCGTCCTGGGGATAACGAGCATGAGCACTGTGCGGGCGCAGAACATTCAGGTATGCGCTGCTTGGATTGGGATGGCTTCCCCATACTGAGCTTCCCCTAGGACCTCATCTACAAAAGAGGACAGGCAGGTGTGACGAAGGCTAGCGTAACAATATGTTTTGACAATCGCGACAAGAAGAAGTCACCCATAGGCTTTGAAGAGTATGCCCAGATATCAGTTACCAGGCAGATTGTTTTAGGTGGCACCAGTAAATACCTCATCAATGGCCACCGTGCGCAGCAACAAACCGTCCAAAACCTCTTTCAATCGGTTCAGCTCAACATCAATAACCCCAACTTCCTCATCATGCAAGGGCGGATCACCAAGGTCCTGAACATGAAGCCTGTGGAGATACTCGCAATGATCGAAGAAGCGGCTGGGACGAGGATGTTCGAGGACAGAAGGGATAAAGCCTTCAAAACGATGGCGAAGAAGGAGATGAAGGTGCAAGAGATTACCGAGCTGTTGAAAGACGAAATCGAGCCGAAGCTGGAGAAGCTGAGGACCGAGAAGAGGGCTTTCCTGGAATTCCAGCAAACTCAGAGTGATCTTGAGCGGTTGACTCGACTGGTGGTCGCCCACGACTACGTACGCAACAAGGAGAAGCTTAAGCAGTCTGTTGCCGACTTAGGAACTAAAAAGCGGAAGTCGGTGGAACTGGAAGAGTCAGCGACCAGGCTTAGGAATGAGATCGCACATCTGGAAGAAGACGTCAAGAAGGTGAAAGCCGCAAGGGAGAAGGAGCTTCGGAAAGGAGGGAAGTTCCAGGCTTTGGAAGAGGAAGTCAAGGCTCATTCGCATGAGACTGTGCGGCTAGCCACTGTCCTTGAGCTCAAGGAGGCAAGCGTGGGCGAGGAACAGAACAGGCGAACAGGAATTGAGATATCGGTCAATGAGCTCGAGTCGTTGGTGTCGGAGAAGAAAAGAGTCCATAAAAAGCTACAAATACAATATGATGCGGCTAAGGCTGACCTAGATAAACAAACCGCAGATGTCGAGCAGAAGGAGGAATTACTACAGACACTGCAGACTGGGGTCGCATCCAAAGAAGGCCAAGAGAGCGGATACCAAGGCCAACTGCATGATGCTCGGAACCGTGTCAGCGCTGCGGCGACAGAGCAAGAGCAAGCCAAACTCAAGATTACCCATCTCGAAAAGCGGATTAGAGAGGACGAGCCCCGGGCAAAGAAAGCAAAGGAGCAAAATGCGGGCCTACTCAAAGATCTGGAGAACCTGCGAAGTCACGCGAAGAAGTTGGAGGCTGAGCTGGGGAAGCTTGGTTACGAGCCCGGCAAAGACGAGGGCATGCTTGAGCAAGAAGCTTCTCTGCATAAGGAGATCAGAAGCCTCCAAGATAAAGCAGATTCTTTAAAGCGCAAAGTCACAAACATCGATTTCAGCTACAGTGACCCTACTCCGAACTTTGATCGATCAAGTGTCAAGGGACTAGTCGCCCAACTATTTACTTTGGACAAGTCCAAGACAGGAGCAGGGACAGCACTAGAAATTTGCGCTGGAGGACGGCTATATAACGTGGTTGTCGACTCCGCGGATACAGGATCTCAACTCTTGCGAGAGGGGAAGTTGAAGAAGCGGGTGACGATTATTCCACTGAACAAGATATCTGCTTTCCGTGCAGCGGCAGACAAGATCGGTGCGGCTAGGAAGCTTGCTCCAGGAAAGGTCGATCTTGCTTTGCACTACATTGGCTACGAGGAGGAAGTCACCAAAGCCATGGAATATGTCTTCGGGTCAAGTTTGATTTGCGAGGATGCTGCAACAGCCAAGCTTGTGACATTTAATGATGCTGTTAGGATGAAGAGTGTCACTCTTGAAGGAGATATCTACGACCCATCCGGAACTCTCTCAGGTGGAAGCTCACCAAATTCGAGCGGCGTCCTTGTGACGCTACAACAGTTGAACGAGATCACCAAGGAGCTTGCAATTCGGGACAATGCTTTGAACGAACTCCAGTCTTCTATGGCGAAAGAGAAGAAGAAGCTTGACTCTGCACGGAAAACCAAACAGGAGCTAGATTTGAAAATGCATGAGGTCAAGCTGACGGAGGATCAAATCAATGGGAATTCATCGTCTTCTGTCTGCTCTGCCCATCTGTGCTCTTCAATTGGACAAACGCTGATATCGAGTGTAGATCATTCAAGCAGTAGAGGAAATGAAGACCAAAATTGATCAGCTGAAGAAGGACATCTCGGAGGCAAAGGTCCGCCACACGGAAGCCACAAAAGACATAAAAAGGATAGAAAGGGACATGAGCGACTTCCATGATAACAAGGACGATAAATTGGTCGAACTACAGTCGTCCGCAGAAAAGCTTAGAAGATCGCAGATCAAAAGTTCTGTAGCTGTGAAGACCTTGCAGAAAGAGTTGCAATCTGCGCGATTGGAATCAGAACAGGCCGCTGCCGATGTTGCCACCGCTCAGGAACAGCTCGCCGAGGTCGACGCATCCTTGAAAGCGCAAGGGTTCGAGCTTCAAGACCTGCAAGAAGAGCAACGTCAAGCAAAGGTAAATCCTCTAGGTGACGTAGATTGACTGCAGCTTTTTTAACAACCCTTCCAGAATGCGCATGACCAACTCCAAGCTCGCCTCGCCGATGAACGCGCCAAACTCACCGGTTATGATGAAGAACTCCGATCTCTCGAAGACACGTCCCGCTCGAAAGCATCTCGCATCACTGAAGAAGGTCTCGAGATGCAAAAGCTTTCGCACGCCATCGAAAAGTCTCAGAAAGAACACACCGCCGCGTCGCAAACCCTGGCCCAGATGGAAAGCGAGCATGACTGGATCAGCGACGAAAAGGACTCGTTCGGCCGCGCCAACACACCCTATAATTTCCACGGTCAGAACATCGCCGAAAGCAAATCCTCGCTGAAGAACCTCACCGAGCGCTTCCAAGGCATGAAGAAGAAAATCAACCCCAAGGTCATGAACATGATCGACAGCGTGGAAAAGAAAGAAGCCTCGCTGAAGAACATGATGAAGACGGTGGTGCGCGACAAGCGGAAGATCGAAGAGACGATCGTCAGTCTTGACGAGTACAAGAAGGAAGCGTTGCACAAGACGTGGACGAAAGTCAATGGCGACTTCGGGCAGATCTTTGCAGACCTGTTGCCGGGGAGCTTCGCGAAGCTCGATCCGGCGGAGGGAAAGGCGATTAGTGACGGGTTAGAGGTCAAGGTTAGCTTGGGGAAGGTCTGGAAACAGAGTCTTACCGAGCTGAGCGGTGGGCAACGGTACGCAGTCCCAGGCAAATTCCCAGTCGTTGCTCCCAGACATATATTCCTGTCGCCCTTCGATAGTCTCGAGTGCTGACTTCTGCGCGACAGGTCACTGATAGCCCTCTCCCTCATCCTCGCCCTCCTCCAATTCAAGCCTGCACCCATGTACATCCTCGACGAAGTCGACGCGGCCTTGGACCTCTCGCATACGCAGAACATTGGCCGCCTGATCAAGACGCGGTTCAAGGGCAGTCAGTTCATCGTGGTAAGTCTCAAGGACGGCATGTTCCAGAACGCGAACCGCATCTTCCGGACCCGCTTCCAGGAGGGCACGAGCGTGGTGCAAAGTCTCACCGCTGCGGACTTGAAGTGATTTGGCTGGGAGACGGTCTGGTTGGGGATACGGCGTCCTGGGGCGGCTCTCGGCGGCAGCTCTGGATGAGGAACGGGCTTGCTGCGGCAGCAGGCGTTTGAACTCTGGCAGATATCCTGATACGACGCATCGGGATTTATGAAACGGAATTAGTGTACGTTGATTCAGCCATTCGTCTTCTGTATGATCATATCGACACATAACCACGTTCTTCCAATCCCCCACATTTCTGATCCCCATTTCAACTCTCTTTCCCATCCCCAACCTTGAACCGATACGCATCCTTCCGATCCAAATACACCACCCGATCCTCAAACCCCGCCTCCCTAACCGCCTTCTTAAAGTCCTCAAGCGGCGACAGGAAGACATCGTAATCACTACCCACCACCCATGTCAACCATCCATCCTCTCCATTCATTCAGAAAACACTCAACACAACACAAGAGAGCATGAGGGAGACAACACTCACTCGTAGTGTATCGGCACCGTGACATCCGGATCGATGAGCTTGATCAGCTGCACGCCCATGGCCGCATCCATGGTCACCATCAGCAGCGGGATGCTCGGCGACGGGATCGTCGTGCCGCCGAGGTGAACGAGCATGAGGTCGATGGCCTGCCCGCTGTAGCGGCGTGGGATCTCGGCGAGTTCGGGCACGAGGAGGGTGTCCCCGGAGATGTAGATGCTGTTGGGAAAAAGGGGTTGTTAGTGGTGGTTTGAGTGGGGGAATAATGTGGGAAGGGGATGTGTGTGGGGATGGTGTGTGGGGAAAGGGGAGGGATGGGGGTGGTAAGACGAACCGGTAGCCGCAGTGGAAGGAGGAGTCGGAGTCGGAGGACTTGTAGCCTAGTTCGAGCATCCAGCCGTTGGTGGGCGGGACCTGTTGTTGTTGTTGTCAGTCAAATTGCCTCTATCCTCCCCTGATTCTCTTTTCCTCCCTCCTCTACCGGCGGCTCCTTCCGCACATCCATTTCCTGGCGCCTCTAGAGCAAAAGCAGCAAAGATCACACAGTTCAAGAGAAGCAGACACCCACCGCGTTGATCAAATCATTCAACGTCCCCAGCACCCCCGGCGGGACATGCTTCCCCGGCATGCCAGTCACTTTAAGCGCAGGCCGCTTCCCTTCGCCTCCTTCAGAGGATTGGATGTCGACGAACATGTCCTGGAAGAAGTCCAGGTCGTGGACGGCGGTGAAGGCTTCTTCGGGGCTTTTGGAGTCGGCGAGGTGGGTTTTGGCGTGGGGAGTGGTGATGATGGGGAGGTCGCGGCGGAGGGAGGCTTCGACTTTGTCGTCGAAGTGGTCACTTGGGCGGGGGGTTAGTGGGTTGGAGGGGGTGGAAAAGCGAGGAGAGAGAAGGATTGAAAGAAGGTAGAAGGGGTTGAGCGCCAAAATCGCAGGGGAAAAGCTTGATGAAAAACACCCATAGAGCAGAGGAGGGGAAGAAACAAGGAAAGAAAATGGAACGGGAGAGATGTGTACAACTTGTGTATGAAGAGGAAGGAGAGGCACGTACGCATGGTAGTGCGAGAGACATATCAAGTCAATGCGAGGAAGATCATGAAGGTCGATTGCTGGGTTCGTCTTTCTGGTTCCCGTAACCTACAGAAGTCGTCAAGATCCATGGAACAAGTTGGTTGAACGGATCAATGGCCGGCATACCCCTGGACCCAAATGAACATGATCACCAGCATGCAAGAAATTCTGGATGGCTTTTCATCAGCATCGTCTATCTAGAGTATTCTTCAAATCTTCATAGTAAACAGGGGTTGACGTAGGGTTCACGTACCGGATCGGTCATCAATCTAATGCCCTCCCATTCTCTGGAGTGCTCCGTCAGCCTTCCAGCTAACTCGCATGTCTCTTGGCCGACCCACAAAATCGTAGTCGCCGTTCCCACAAAGAGCAAGCTTGCATTCTCACCACCGGCGTTCTTGGGATGGACTTGAGTCTCTTTGGCGTCCGGAAGCGAGCTGGGGAGTTTGGCGCCGGCAGGGAGATCTCGAGTCGGAGGTTGAGCTTTGGAGGGATCGATGGTCAGATGCTTGGGTGGACCAGCTTCTGTGCGTCCAACGTTGGCCATAGTATTTGTCGATGTGGATTCGGACAAACCGATGTTCGAGTTTACTTCCTAACTTGTGCTCGAGCATGGGACTCGGAATGATTAGGCGGTCTTTCATCAATCATCATGACGACAGCGGGATGACATTGATTGGACCTTCAATTGTTGCCCACCTAGACAGAAGGAAATACATAAAGTGATGCGGCCTACTTTATATTGCCCCTCTCCAGCGCACACTTTTCTTGGGCGATCAATCCCACATGCGTTGAATTGTAGTGACCTTGATTGAATGGTCGAAGATGCTCCTTCGGTGAGGGAAAGTGTATTATCCCATCTGGACGAAGAATCATACACCAAATGCTTCACTATAGACTACTATGTTACAAGAGATAACCTCCCATACGACTCGCTAGGCAGCATGAGGAGGACCGATTATAGAGCTCCGCAAGTTCGCGCTCAGAATGCTGTGCAAAAGCCCAACCATATTTCCAATGCATAGTTCATGTCATGTCAATTTCCGTGACTGTCGTTATTTTCGAGACTTAGCTCGTCTGCTCCTCCGCGAGGAGTACCGTCCCGTCTATATTTGTTGTCGCCTCTCAAATTCTCATGCTCACCAACGCCATTCAATAAGTCCATGTCCGCTAGCCCAGAGTCCACATGTGAAAATTGACGCCCAAAGCCTGGTACAACTGCTGGAGAATGACCGTTGAAGGTCTGATAGGGAAAGGAGTCCCTCTGCACAATGTAAGGGGTGCCGCCAATCTCGAGTTCACCCCACCGATGCTTTCCACTTGGTGAGACGGGAACGATCTGTGGCTCGTAGCTTTCGCTGTGTCCAGGTGACGCAGGCCGGGACCGGTTGTAGAAAGATAGATGTGAGATGTTCGAAGGCGGCCGGCGACCTCTACCAATATCCATATACGAACCTGGGCCATCGAAGGGTATGTCGACCGAACCGGGTCGGCTAGACTGAACATAGTGGCCGTGCGGCAACTCCCCATCTCTGATGCTATAACCATCTAAGTCATACCCTTCAAGACTTGGTGCCCCCAGATCTGCTTCCAATTCGTCCAAGTTGCCCGCCGGGCTCTCGTGCCGTGGGTCCAAGGGTTCGAGATTCCCACTGTCCAGCAGTGGAAACATTGACAGGAGGTCTCTTGCGGCCCATCGCCGCTTGGGATCTTTACTAAGACAACGAGCTGTCAAGTCGCAGAAATACGGAGGAAGATCATCCCGTACCGCGTGCAAGGTCAGATCCCGTGGATGTCGTTCCGGCTCGTCTTCTTCCTTGGCAAGTCCCCAAAGTACCATGCCAAGCTGGAAAAGATCGGACTTTACTCCAATATACATTGAGATCCTCAGACCACTTTCGATTAGCTTTGAGATTTCTGGTGGCTCCCAGCCCACGGGACACCCTCGCCGGTTGATATCAATGATCTTGGCGTCGTCGTGCTCATCGATGACAATGTTAGAAAGCGTGAAGTCTCCCTGTACGAAGCCAGCTTCATGTATTTCGGAAAGGCCTTGCGTTATCTGTTTTGCCCATTTTTCTCTTCTCGTCCAAGACAAATGTCCCTTGTTGTCATATAACATATCTACGAGCGCCCCTTGTTCCGCGAAGCCGATCAGGAGGCCCTTGACCAAAGACTCCCCTTCGTCAACGACCAACCCTTTGAACTGTACTACGCTTGTCGAACCTTTCAGCTCGGTCAGTGCGTTAATCTCGTAAAGGAACTCATCGACGCTGTCCGGCCCCGGTATTTCCTTCTTGATCCACATCTCGTTCTGGACCTGGACCTTGTAGACAAAACCAGACATATGAGCCTCGAACTTCAATTCGCTCTCCTTGAAACGTTTGCCTGGGATGTGCTGTACAGCACTGACCGCTGGATAGGGGATGATTTCATTGACATCTTCCGTGACATGAACATGGAGCCTCTCATCCCTGGTCTCGAGCTTCAGGTTAGTGACAGTATCGTAGAATTGAATGTCAGGCAATGACATGCGAATGGACTCGTAGATACGTGCACTTTTATCTCGTTGAAAGTGTAAAGCCTGAAGGTCATTCTCTAAAGACTCTACTGGTGCATCTCGATAGTCGCATGAGATGGTTACCCGTCTCCATCGATGTGGTGTTTCTGCGTAGGTGAGGAAGAACTTTTCACGCGGTGAGTGATCCCGAAAGTGCATGCTCAGGTTCAGGATCCATTTCTTCTCCAATTCTTCTTTGATCTCTTCATCCATATCTTGATCACCCGAGGCTTCGGAAGGCGCTGGCTCATCGACGTTGGCGTTGTGGTCTGAGGGTGGGGGAGGAGGGGGAGAAGGTGGAGGTGGATGCTGGTGAATGTCGGTATCGTGGAGTGATAAGTCTGGACAAGTGTCTCGCCTCCCGACGGAAGGGTAGCCATCGTCGAGCTCTAGCACTGCTGGGGCAGAATGTTTGGGTATGGCGATTGGTGGAGGAGAGGCAGGTCGAGCACTCAGCGCTCGGCGGCGTTCAACCGATACGGCCCTACGCTCGACAACCGATGGCTCAACCGGTGTAAGCCTCTCCCTTCGCTCGGAATTTTGACGTCGAAAGGTGCCCGGTCGCGGCAAACCTGGTACGACCTTCCGTGACAAACGGCGGCCCAACCCGGGTCTGGGTGTCTGCGATTGCTGCTTTAGATCCCGGTTGGGACATCGCACTTGCTCCTCACGCCCCAGCCAGTTTTTGATGCTGAAGCGGTGCCACATGCGGAGCCTTTGCTCTTTTTTTGCCAATTCGACGGACAGCGGCGGGCTGGTCATGGAGGCCATCGCAATAGCCATGGAAATTCTAGTTGGATCATACAACGCAAACGAAACTTATTGTCGTCGGTCCCGGAGGAGTATGTGAAGGCGGAGGTGGAGGTGGAGGTGAAGGTGGAGGTGAAGGTGGAGGTGAAGGTGGAGCTCTGGAGGTATGGTAAAAATGAGGTCAAGTAGCTGGGAGGTCATTGAAGTAAGGCTACAGTACATTGAAGGCCTCAGAGTTGTATATGGTCAATTCGCAGCTTGGGGAGAAGGACGAAGATAGTTTACAGATGCCATTCGCTGCCCCGAGGTGGCACAGAGGGGAAGCAAGACGGCCAACAGGCGCTGAAATAGGTAGGTGAGGCTTTTTGGTGCCGAGCTTACGCCCATCGAGTAGCGGCCCCTGGTGGCCCCTTACTCTTAGGCACCTCGACTCAGGCAATTCCTCCTTAAAACCCAAACGCAGTCCCAGGCCGATTGGTTTGTTTGGTACGAAGCCGTAGCTCTCTCACTACTCCTGCTCCGGGCTCCAAGCCTCCATCACCACTACATCAACGCGCGCCAGTCAACTCTGCAAGATCCTGCTCCCATCGGTTGGTGGAGAATGCGCGCAGATCTCAGCATTGTCAAGTAATGTCACATCACTGATCTTCCCATGCGAGCGGGACCGTGCGTTCAATGGCAGTGTTTGCGTACAGGACTCGTAATGACAGCCAACTCATTATTGTTCGTACCCGGTTCCTCTGGACGCGCTCGCTTCGGCTGAGGAGTCCCCAGCTCCGGTGAGCTCTACTAGATGCTAGCGGTCCGATCCCTCCGACTTTGCTCGTCTGGCAAGATGATATCATGGCCGACAGTCTCAGAACGGTTGCTTGCATTCCCATACTTGGTTTGCTTTTCCTCATTTGGTGGCATGGCTGCAAGATGTCGGGATTGGGCGTGGAAGGTGGTGTGAGGCTTCCAATCATTGTTCGGTTGCTGGTGCATGCGCATTTCGCTACGTTAGTCTGTCTTTATGTCTTTCACTTTCTTCCCATTGACGTGGCACCGTTGACACTGTGGGTATTCTGCTCCGCCTCTGCTTCCATTCGTGCATCCTCTTCGCCGTCGAAGGCGGCTTTGCCTAATGACAGAAGCCGGTCGCAAACTAAAGGAACAGCGGTCACCCTTGCCATGCCATGTGCTGTCCTGACTGGACGGCCCGTGCTTAGTATGCATAAGCACGTTGTTGCTGGAGATCGTCAAGAAACGTTCCACAGTGGCAGAATAGCGATAATGGTTCGATAGGCTGTACCAGCAGTCGAAAACATTGAGCTTTGTGTGCTTTAACATTCAGAAGGCCTGGAACCAACTGTGCGATTTGACACATTTGCAGGGCAGACTGGCCGGTACTCGAGAATCCCATTCGTCTTTGAAACATCTCATTGGGCCGTCCTACATGACGCTGTACGGTCCCCTCTGGCACGCTATGACGCTGATTCTCGTCCGAGTACAGTCAGTCGACGACCAGTAGGTCTGGACATCGCTCTCATCCTTCGTCTGGCTTGGGGTCCGTCAGTCCTGGCGCGTATGCGATGGCAGCTTGTTGCATGACACGTTAATTCATTTTGTATGTCCTCGTGACTCGGATTTCTTTGATTGTGATGGGCAATCGATATATACATCTTATATATCTACATGAAGATCTCTCCCAGCCAGCGCACTATCTAGATCTCTTCGTGCCTGTACATATGTCCGATGCACCATAGCGGAGATGTTCTTCAGCCCTTCGATACCTTGGCTTGTGGTTCCAGATCACTACCCAACGCAAATGGGTGCCACCAAACGCCTTAATAATGCCGCTTGTTGAATCCCTGACCATGCAGACATTGTCGCCTTTAATTAACTGTGATACTGCGAATCTATTGGTGTATGAAATCGTTCATTCCTCATCGTGCGGCTCGGCATTGTCCTTGGCTGGCTTTGCCAATTGTGTTTTCCACAAGTCATTTGCTCGATCATAGTCGATATCTGGGAATACCAGATCAAAAACGTCGGAGTACCAACTGGCCGCGTGGCCATCAATTCCTTCTTTGATATTCTAATCATCGTAATCAGCCACCACAGTCTGCGGTCAAGGACGTGGATCGCTTACTTCAGGCAGCTCGAGCCAGTCGGACATGTTGTCCGACGGAAAGATGATCGTCTTGGCGCCAGCTCGTCGCGCTGCAACGGTTTTTTCCCGGAGGCCTCCAATGCGTAAGACTTTACCGGTCACTGTCAGCTCGCCGGTCATTGCAACAGTGGGGTCCAGTGGCATGTCCAACGCCAACGACAGCAGTGATGTAGCCATCGTGATGCCTGCAGAAGGACCTGCTATTTGTTAACTGCTGCGGCGCTGATTTTCCTACAGGCTCTGTAGAAACTTACCATCCTTCTTGACAGCGCCCTCTGGACAGTGCAGATGCAATTTGGCTTTGTCGAAGAACTTGTTCGCAGGGAACATGCGAGCCATGACTGACTTTGCGAATGAGTACGCGATGACGGTTGATTCCTTCATCACATTCTTTAGGTTCCCTGTTCTTTCAAGCCCGGGCCGTGATGAGTAACCGAGAGCGGACTCGAGGATTGACTCCACATACAGAGCCGCACCGCCCATGCTGGTCCAGGCAAGGCCCATTGCGACTCCCGGCGGTGTCGTTTCGTAAAGACGGTCAGACGTAAAGACTGGAGGCCCGACATAGTCCTTAAGATTGTCCTTGCCAATTGCCACGTGTACATTGTCAGGAACCTTCAAGCTCTTGCGTGGCTCTGTGGTGGTTTCTTTCTCAATGGACCCTGGCGTCTCTTTTACATCGCTTTCGTCCTTCATCGACTCTTTCATGGCAGCTTTGCCTTCATCCGTTAAAGCCTTGTCCTCCGAGAAGACATCCTCACCAACATCGCGAATGATGTTCAATGCTGACTTGCGATAGACCTTCTCTATCTGCTTCTTCAAGTTGCGGACGCCGCTTTCACGACAATAAGACTTAATGAGCTCCTCTATAGCTCCTTTATCAAGGGAGACGTCAACTTCCTTGAGTCCACTTAGCTCTTTGGCTGCTGGGGCAAGGTATCTTTCCGCAATGGCCATCTTCTCATCCGCTACATAGCCCGATAACTCGATCATTTCCATCCTGTCGAGTAAAGGTCGTGGGATGGTGTCGGTCATGTTAGCAGTACATACGAATAGTACTTTAGACAGATCAACAGGCACGTCCATGTAATGATCGAGAAAGGAGTTGTTCTGCTCGGGGTCCAATAGCTCGAGAAGGGCAGACGAAGGGTCACCCTGATGGCCTCGGCCGATCTTGTCGACCTCATCGATGAGGATTAGTGGATTCTCCGTCTGGCATTTTTTCAGCGCTTGGATGATGCGACCTGGAAGAGCGCCGACGTATGTTCGTCGATGACCCTTGATCTCAGCGACATCTGTCAAACCCCCGACACTGAATCTGTAATATTGGCGATTGAGTGCCCGCGCGATGGACTTCCCAATGCTGGTTTTTCCCACGCCAGGTGGCCCCACAAAACAGAGTATCTTTCCTTCAACGGTTCCGCGCAGCTTTCCAACAGCAATGAATTCAAGTATGCGATCCTTGACATCTTTCAAACCATGGTGATCCTCATCCAACACGGTCATTGCGTTTTTAATACCGAAATTCTCCGCGCTTTGCTGACCCCAGGGTATCTGCGTAAGCCAGTCAAGGTAATTTCGAGTGACATTGAACTCTGACGCTGCAGGCTCAAGATGAGCTAACTTGTTGAGTTCTTCATCAAAGACTTTCTTCACCGCCTCCGGCATTGCAAGCTTGTTGGCCTTCTCTCGAAACTTCTCGACCATCTTGTCCTTACCGTCTGATTCGATGCCCAATTCTCGGCGTATACCCTTCATTTGTTCCATAAGCCAGTATTCCCTTTGTCGTTTTTGGATCTTGCTCTCAACATCCTTAGAGATCTTATTTTGTAACTGCGCGTTCATGAGCTCTTTCTTTAAGACCATCAATGCCTTGGACAACCGTTCTTCCACGTTCATGGTCTCCAAAACCTCTTGAAGTTCCCGAACTTCACCGGCTGAAACTGCAGCAGCGAAGTCAGCCAATTTTCCAGGCTCATCCAGAATATTGCCAGCAGACTGGCTCATTGAGAACGTAGAAATCTGGTCCCGGAATAGATGGTTGAGTTGTGCCACTTCCTTGAAAACATTCACAAGTTCACTCGTGACGGCCTTGATCACAGGGCTTTTCTTGTCGTGCTGTTCCTCGACCAGATTATCAACGTTTACCAGACTGACGGCGAAGTCCCGTAGGAACGAGGTGGGCTCGTATGCTTGTATTTGCGTGGACTGCGGTGCCGCATTTGGTTCTTCGAAGCTTGCAACAACGTCTCCAGTTTTGTCTGGACTGTCATCCTTGCCACTTTCTTTATTTGCGGGATCATCTAGCGGACGAAATTCTGCCACTGGCGGGGCAGGAGAACCTTCCGCAGCATCTGTGTGGACTCTAGGCGGTATCAAATTGGACATTCGTATTCTGCGATGCGGGTAAAGAACCGCCGTAAGACTCTTTTCTTCCCCATTAACGGGGAACGCACTGGTGACTTGTGCGAAGACTCCGACATCATGTACATCATCCATGCTCTCTATGACATCCTTGTCCGAGTTCTCATCTTTGAACAAAAAGGCACCAACGTAGGGCTGGCCCCGTCGTATCATCTCCTGAATAGCTGACGATACGTTCGGGTCTCGAATAGTGATCGCCTTGTAGAAGCCTGGAAATAATGGGCGCTTTGCAATAGGTATGGCCATAACTTGAGGGTAGACATCGGGAACGCTGGGTTTTTGTATCGCCTTCTCTGTAGAGACCCTGCGTCCACTTTTTCGGCCACCGTCGCTACCTCCCGACCCAGATTCACTGCCGCTGCTACCACCCTTTAAGTTACTCCCGCTGCCAGGAGCTGTAGAGCCGGAAGTAGGTGCATCCGATCCCTTTTTTGCTTCGACAACCTCACTGACAGCGCTTCCTTCCGACGCCGAAGGGTCTTGCCTCTCGGCCTCAGCCTTGGTCTCGTTCGGAGGCGGTATTGGCTCCGGGACATCATCAGGGGGCGATTCTTTCCGCCTAGGAATCGAGGTGCTAATGAAGCGGTATCGCCGGGACTTTGGGGGCGGAAATTCAGAAGAATACTGCGGCGTACGGAGGACTGAGGTCTGAACGCAACAGGTGGTAACATGAAGGCTCCGTGATCGTGCGACGAAAAGGATATTCGGAGGCTGTCGGCGAACTCTGCGGAGAGCACACCTCCATGGTAGGGTTTGGCTACAGACCATGCTCTGAAAACGTTTTTGGACGGAAACGAGTGGAGTGAAAAAAATCAAGAGGCTTGCATGACAGCAGACATGGTCGGATAATATGAAACGACAATTCTTTTATCAAAGAGCGGTATGAATGTCAAGATTTGGCTTGTGGCAATTCGAATATCGAGATGCTGGATCATTATCAATCGATGCGCATCATAGTTCTCCCGTATACACTAAGGACACTAGCGGTCTGCTTCCCGGTGGTGCCGGTCAAGCATCCGCAACAGTACATGTAAAGTAGTAAACTCTTGGAAATCCGTAAAACTTCGAACTCAGCTACCCACGCTGTGACGCGTTCGGTGTCCATGAACAGCAGCGAAAGCGGAAGGGATTGGGAGATCTCTACGTGCGACCCAGATCCTATTGCCGTAGACCACCATTGGTCAATACAACCGGTGAGGAATGGACATTTGAACGGACAACTCGGTGCATGATTGAGAGATTTATGCCAGCATATGGACCCGTTAGCTGACTTGGAAGAGAACATCAACCTTCCGGAGTATTGAAGCTCGGCGATGCATGCCATAGTGAGAAAACTACCATGCTCTGGGCTTACATACTCGTTAAGTGGTGGTTCGCGATGCTAACGGCGCGTCCACGAAATGTCACCCATTCCCAGCACCTAAAGGCAAAATCCATCTCTTATTGCGTGTGGTATTAAACTAGATGTGGAGCCTTACTTCGTTCTGGTGTACCTTGTTGTAGCTGTTGTAGCGCCCTTCCGAACGGATCGCTCCTTCTCTGTTCTACCTTTACTATCTCAACCGCAGCTGAACAGTTCGGACGTGTGCCTATTGAATGCTCGGAGCTATGCAAGCTTTCCTTTACTTCTGTTCTCAACTCCTTAGATCCCTCAGTGCAGCGTGTCTTCTCTGCTAGGTTTCTCTCCTATTATTCTTCTATCATGAGCTCTCGCGATAGCTCTTATTTTCCAAGCGCCAGGAGCAAAACCACACCGGAGGTTGAACCAGCCTTCTTTCGTGCTTGGTCCTTACGCCCATCAAGAAGGTCGAACCGGTCATCGGACACTGCGCATTCCATTGAGGTCTCTCCACGAACAAGCCCTGCACCAACCTCGTCAGTGGGTACTGTACTAAAGGCACAGCGACGTGCAAAAAGGCCAGAGCATCAGAGATTACGATCCGCGCCAGCGGCGGGGAGATTATCCGACTCAGGCAAAAAAACGCCCACTACTCCACTGAGTCCAGGCCTTGGAGGCACACACGCAAAGGAGTCAACGTTGGGGAGCCAAATGTCCGTAGGATCGTTGCGCTCAGAATCGACTGTGTTGCCGGCATCGCCTAACACTTCGCCTTTGCAGAGACTTGTCCATTTGTCTAGTCACTGCATCACCCCGTCTACCGCTGGAGAGCCAAAACCGAATCACAAGGCTAGAGAAGGCTTCAATTGGAAGCTTGAGGCATCCGGGCACTGGATCGAATTCAAGATTGGACGTAAATCGCAGGCTGCTGAACCTCACAAGGCACCGGAGGGAACTCCCCTTGAAACCCTTTCCAGGCCCATGTCCGCTTTTGCTTCTCCGGCATCTCTTAAAGTGGTAGCCTTGCCCGAGCACCATGGGGATCAGCACAGCACTGGTCCTAGACTGGGAACAAAGAAGGCCTTGGCTGGCACAGTTCAAGCGTCTACCAGATCTCCTCCAGTAAGTCCTGGAAGGTATGGTGTATTGACCCGCTGGAACAAGCGTCGTTCGAGCATGAAGCATGGGCCAGAGGCTCACCATCCGTCTAAGCTCATTCAAACAAGAAGTTTGACCGGACACCTTTTACAGCGAGCCTCCAGCGTCCTCAAAGATCTGAAGGAAAAGCAAAGGTCGTCAACAAGCTCCGCGAGTAGCACTCTCTCGATTGCTGCTAGCTACACCCGGAATGCGCATCTCTCGCCACTTTATGGAGGACACTCAAACACCAGCTCCATCCGCAATGTGCACATTGGAAAGGCACCGCTGGGGACGCCTGTAACTCCTGATTCAGATATAATGTACCTCGGCTCTGATTCGAAGCAGTATTTCCGAGTAGAAATCTCCGAGCCTGGTGCTCCCACCTACCTACCCTCCGAAGCGCGCAGAATTGGGACGCCTCCATTGCCAGGCGAGGTTGGCCGGCACAGGGGTTTCTTCTTCGATTATAACGCACCGGACGACGAAGGCAGCACACCGAATTCAGAAAGGAAGGAAGGTGGCTCTCCTCGTTCGCACCTCAAGAGGAAAGACGCGTCGGACGTTGACTGGTACAGAGCCAAAATGGAAGCCGACGAGGCACGAGATGCTGCGACGAACTTTGAGCTCAACGTGCCCGATCATTTGCCTGGTAGCCCACTGTGTCCGAAACATCCAAAACACAAGTCTGGGGGAAAGGGTATCTGTGTCTACCACGGAAGGAATGGTAATCCTGGAGATGACCCTTGAGATTAGTCAAAGGATGACAGCTATTACTACTACCATGAGCAGCAAAGTTGTTCGTGCTCTTGCGCGAAAATCGAACCTGCCCCAAAACCTTGTGAGCCATGTCGCTTCCTCTCACATGCAGATCCTATTCACATATGAACCATGTTCCGAGATGAAAGAAAACTTGCTCAGAAATCTGGGGCTGTGGAAGCACGTGATCGTTGACAAACAAGTTCTCAAAGTCGTCGTGCAACCTGCCGTGGCCTTAAACATAAAGGTGCCATAAGCTGTAGCCTGGTCTCGCAACTTTTCTCCAACTTTATGATCGTGACTCACTACATAGACTGAATACAAAGACTGAAGTACTTCTTCTATTATCTAATTTTCCATCGTCACGACTGGATGCGACACGTTCACTCTCTGTCTTACTTCTCCTTATCTTCACTTCTTCTACCGGCCACCGCCCCTTCACCTCCTTTTGTCTTTCACTTACTATCCAAACCAGCCCCGCAGTAATTGTATGTTATTCGACCACTTGAATGACCAAAATCGCCGCACCGAGAAGCCATGTCATCCGCCACTGCGCCCACCCCAATACATATCCACATCCCCCAGTCGCTCGCTCACCTGACCGTTCCCCTTTCGACTTACCTTCAGAAGAACTCCCCATTCACCAATCTAGCCGTCGGAGCCTGCATCTTCGCGCGCACTGCAGCCCATCAGTCAAGTCCAAGCCAACTTCGTCTATTGTTAGTTCAACGTGCCGCGACTGAGCGCGGCTTTCCAAATCTCTGGGAGATCCCGGGTGGTTCTGCGGAGGAAGGCGATCCCACCATTCTCCATTCAGTCGCACGAGAAGTCTTCGAGGAAACGGGGTTAAGGCTTACTCGGTTTGTGCGTGCTGTTGGAGACGGAATACAGTTCACTACCGGAAGGCAAAACAAATGGATGAAGTTGACTTTCGAGATCGAGGTGCAGGAGGGACTTTCTGGTGCCGTGGAGGGAATAGCTGGAGGTCAGTGGATGTCTGATGCGGCTTCCCTCTTGACGCAAGTCTGGCTGACGAGGGTCTAGGGGTTGGACTGGTCAAATTAGACCCGGCAGAGCATCAGGCGTTCAAGTGGGTAACGGAGGATGAGCTGAAGCAATGGGGCCCGGGCAAGATTATGACAGAAGAACAGAGGCACATGATGCTGCTGGCGTTCGAGGCTCACCGAATTCTGAACTGACGTCGGACCGCAATTATGTCTGCGAGATACAGGACGGGTTCATCATGGCTCCTTCAAAGTCATGAGATAGATAAGAAATTCGAGCTGGAAGCTACTTCTTAAGACTTGATTTTACGGCTACTGGAGATGTTAATCTGATACTGGTGATTTCCCAGGCATAGACGGACTCTTCTCCCTAGTCGTGGCGGATAGTATTTGTCTTACTAATAACTCTCTTCTAGCCCTTGTAGATTACGATATGCCCCTAAAGGATATCAGATGCTGCAAAGGCGCAGAGTCAAAGCAACCGAATGTTATTTCGGAGGAGAGCCTCCACTGTCGCGGTGTCATTGTAGATCAATGAATCGGTGGTTTGGCGATGGGGGCGCTCCTAGTGTTGATTGATCGTGAATTCATGAAATTCCCTACGGACATGATAAGCCCTAATCGCGGGTTAGTAACTAAATTCGTCCCTCACCGCCTCGTCCCTCGGCGGGTGCCACCTAGGTTAATATATCACCTGCATTAATGATTTTAAGATGCTTTTTCTATATATCGCCACCACACCATCAGATCAACCTCGATTTATGTTATTAGGGGGTCAAATGAAAGCTAGAACCGCGCGCTACATCTCATACATCAAAAGTTAATAATTTAGATAAGAAATGGTGGAGTTTAAGGTGACGAGGGAAGAGACTCTCCGAGGTCAAAAACAGACCTCTTGACGCAATTAATTATTAAGAAAGAACGAACGCGTCTAAACGTGATTTGAACTGCTCAAACTGAGCATCTATAAGCTTTATAAATAAGTGCAAAACGACCTGGAGAACGGTCCGGAGAAGAAACTATTAAATGTGCCTAATATCCATGCATTCTATAGTGCTGTCCCACCTCTTCGAGCATGGCATCCTCCGCCGTCGCATTAACATCTTCAGATAATGATGCCAGGGCATTTGCATCGCCAGATAAGGTCGTCGTTGCATACGGACTAGTATATTGAGGTATAATAGGCAGTGGA